>OOAY01000034.1_pt1 | contig 131402 bp, 101 predicted proteins | sample 1670961 | NCBI WGS metagenome assembly OOAY01 (sample SAMN06348108, study PRJEB24527) | human gut metagenome | biome: human gut; feature: ankylosing spondylitis patient; material: feces | host: Homo sapiens | place: China | collected 2015-10
AGAGCATCTGCCTTACAAGCAGAGGGTCATAGGTTCGAGCCCTATAGGTTCCATACTTGGATGGATTCCCGAGTGGCCAAAGGGGGCAGACTGTAAATCTGTTAGCAACGCTTTCGAAGGTTCGAATCCTTCTCCATCCACTTAGCTTAACAGCTAAGCCGATGTGGCTCAATTGGCAGAGCAGCTGATTTGTAATCAGCAGGTTATCGGTTCGAGTCCGATCATCGGCTTTTGATTTTAAAAATTAATATCGCGGGGTGGAGCAGTCTGGAAGCTCGTCGGGCTCATAACCCGAAGGTCATAGGTTCAAATCCTGTCCCCGCTATTTTGCCCAGATAGCTCAGTTGGTAGAGCAGAGGACTGAAAATCCTCGTGTCGCTGGTTCGATTCCGGCTCTGGGCATTCACTTTGAAAGTGATAATTAAATAATATGGAGCATTAGCTCAGTTGGTAGAGCACTTGACTTTTAATCAAGTTGTCCGGGGTTCGAATCCCCGATGCTTCACTTTGAAACTTCTGTGATATTTTCACAGAAGTTTTTTTGTGTTTTTTTAACCCTAACATCATTTTATGGAATTACTATAAAGAAATAAAAAAGTTCTAAAGTTTTATGCTTTTTCATATATTATTAGTACCTGATACCATTAACCGTAGGAAGTGCGCAGTCTTAACGGTGGACAGGCTGTTTGAAGTCAGTAGATGTAATGCAGAACAGGAGGAGTTTTTATGAAGAGTCCTTTAAAGAATCTGAAAAAATATTTTCAGTTAATCATGACTGCTCTTATTTGCTTTGTAATGGGAGTCATTGAAGACAAGAAAAGAATCCGCATAAAAGATACAGATTCTAAAAAAGACAGAACTGTTTTGCGTCCGGATGATAAAAAGAACAACAGAAAAAATAAAATCATTTACTGGAATGAACCACGAATCCAGAATAGAATAAATAGAGCTGTATATTTTAATACGGGGTAATGAAGCCCCGTATGCAGAAACTATCGCAGTCCTCTCAATTAATGAATTTGAGACAGTTCAGCAGGATTTTATGTTCTGATGAGCAGGATCAATATGTATTATTTACGAGAATTGCTATATAACAGAAGTGTTATAAATAATATACATACAGATAAATATATATGTATATACTAAAAAGAAGAAGTTTATAATGATGGTCTGATATGAGAAAGTCTTTTTTCCCTAGAACAACGGGAATCTTTGCTCTGTTTTTTGTTCCCTATATAGTTACAATTATTTTTAATGGTGCCAACACTACATTGATCAATAAAAAATTTAATGTGGAAATGCTTCTGCCGGTGATCGTTTCATCGCAGATTGAAGACAAATATGAACTTGAGACTATAAAAGCACAAACAATCATAGCAAGATCAAATTTTTACCGGACAATGAAAGAGGAGAAAAATCTGGCAATAACTTTATGTCAGATAAAGGAAGAGATGGAGGGGAAATCCCTGGCTTGTGTAATTTTACAGAATAAGTACGAAAAAGCAGTAACAGAAACAGAAGGAAAAGTCATTGTATGGAATAAAGAATTAAAGTTAGTTCCCTATCATGAATTAAGTGCAGGACAGACAAGAGATGGAATGGAAGTTTTCCACAACGAAGATGATTCGTATCTCAGATCCGTACACAGTCTTGTGGATAAAAATGCAAAAGATTATTTGAATAGTGTATACATAAATAAAAATGTCCTTCCGGAAAGAATTGAAATAAAATCCAGGGACAGTGCCGGTTATGTTACAGAAATTCTGGCTGACGGGAAAGTGTTGGAAGGCGAGGCATTCAGAAAAGGAATGGGACTCACGTCCTCAAATTTTACAATTCAGAAGTCTGGAAAGGAAATACGATTTTTATGTAGAGGAAAAGGTCATGGATTAGGATTCTCACAATATGGAGGGAATGAGATGGCAAAGGAGTCTGCGAATGCAAAAGAGATCTTACAATATTATTTTCCTGAGATGGATGTGCTGAACATAAAATCTGTAAATTGCTGAATAGATACGAATATTCTGGACACCCTATAGATATGAAGATGAAAACAGAGGTGAAAGGAATATGATGAATAACAAAGTGACAAGAATCATTGCCAATTCCGTTGGACTGGCCGCTGTAGCAGCATTGGGAATTACAGTTTATCAGTTAGGTACCTCCCCGGTCAAAGAGAAAACTCCTGAAGAAAAAACAGAAAATGTCGGTGAAAGTACACAGGATACGGAAGAACAATTGAGTGAAGATGCAGGAACGAATCATGTGGAGTCAGAAAATCAGTGGATATCCGATGACGGGGAAGATTTGGATGATACAAAGGTTACATTCCAAAAACAAGGAATGTATGGGGAAACAGCTCAGAATACTGTGGATAATAATGAATCAGATAATACTGCAGATGTGGATAAGACTGACAATGCTGTAAATTCTCAGCAAGCAGAAGAATCATCAGTAAATGCAGATATGAAATCCCAGATGATATCAGAAGATCAGGCAGATGAAGCAACAGATGTTTCGGCATCGGCCCTGAATCTTGCGACAGTAAATTTTTCGGAAGATACATTAATGGAGTGGCCGGTGAATGGAAATGTTCTCCTTGATTACAGTATGGATCAGACTACTTATTTTCCGACGCTTGATCAGTATAAATTGAGTCCGGCTATTGCTGTCGGTGCAGTAGAGGGAGCACCTGTGGTAGCTGCTGTTAATGGCAAGGTTTATTCTATAGAGCAGAATGCGCAGACGGGTACTACCCTGACAATGGAACTTGGAAATGGATATCAGGCTGTTTATGGACAGCTTACAGATCTGACAGTGTCAGAAGGAGATACAATTAAAAAGGGAACGACGATAGGATATATTGCACAGCCTACAAAATATTACAGCACAGAAGGAACCAATCTTTATTTTGCAATGAAAAAGGATGGAGAACCAATAGATCCGATTGAATATCTTCCATAATGAAATAGAAGAAAAAAACAGGGCTGCCGTAGATCGGCAGCCCTTAATTTGGTATAGGGCCAAGACAGTAACGTATAAACAGTACTTTGATATTTGCAACAGAAATGATATGTGTAGTATAATACAAAATATGTAGTGATTCAGCAGTTAACAATTCGAGGATATCAGGTTAGGGGCACACTAGCATCATAAAATACTGCTGGTTATAAAAATACTTTCGGAAATTATACAGATAGCATGAAAGAGGAGCTTTTTATATGAATATTAATGAGATTGCCAAACTGGCAGGGGTCTCCAGAGCTACCGTATCCAGGTATCTGAACAATGGGTATGTCAGTGAGGAAAAGAAAAAAAATATCAGCAGAGTTATTGAAGAAACCGGGTATCAGCCTTCTTCACAGGCGCAGAGGCTGCGTACTAAGAAGACAAAACTGGTCGGAGTAATTCTGCCAAAGATAGATTCCAATACGATCAGCCGGGAAGTTGCCGGAATCAGTGACATACTTACCAAAAAAGGATATCAGCTGATACTGGCAAATACAAATAACAGTGTTGAAGAAGAATTGAAATATCTTTCGCTGTTTAGGGATAATCAGGTCGATGGTGTTATTTTTATTGCCACCATATTGACAAAACAGCACAGGGAAATGATGAAGGGATTTAAAGTTCCGATTGTTTTACTTGGACAACAGCTGGATGGTTATCCATGTATTTTTCAGGACGATTATAAGGCTGCTGTAAATCTTACTGAACAGATGGTGAAGACAGGAAAGAAGTTTGGATATATTACAGTTACGGATAAAGATGAGGCAGTTGGCAGGCAGCGAAAATCAGGTGTGGAGAAGGTTCTTGGAGAAAATCAGATCACATTGGAAAGTGGATGTGTAAAATGCGGAAATTTCACATTAGAGTCAGGATATGAGAAAGCGAAAGAACTTTTTACGGAGCATCCCGATGTAGATACATTGATCTGTGCAACAGATACCATGGCAGTTGGAGCGGCAAATTGGCTGAAGGAGAACGGATATCAGATTCCTCAACAGGTTCAGATTGCCGGAATGGGAGACAGTTTTCTGGGAAAGATCATAGAACCAAAGCTGACTACTGTACATTTTTTTTATAAGACAAGTGGAATGGAATCAGCAAAAGTGCTGGTAGATTTGATAGAATCTAAGGAAACATCATCTGTACATAAAGAAATAAAAATGGGATGTAAGGTGGTACTCAGAGAGTCTCACCGAAATATATGACTGAACATGAAAGAGGAACTCTGAGGCAATCATCAGAGTTCTTTTTTTCCGGATAATTGGATTTACATATATTAATTTACATATTATTAAAGGGAGTGTTTTGGAAATAATATATAAAAAATGGATATAATATTTGTGATATGTTACATATTTACAAATAAAAAACGCCCAGATATAATAGCATATATGAGAACGATTCCATAAAAGTACATACAATCCATAGGAAATACATATTGGTGATCAGATAAGAAATATCGTGAGAGTGCAAGACATCTGCTGAGTTATAATCAGATATCAGAGTAAATTTGGAATGGTATAAGATGATATTAAGGTTAAAAGGTATTTTTATAAGATTAACAAGTGAAATTTGTTGAATATGTGAGAATTTCAAAGTGTACATTTATATGAGAACGATTCCATAAAAGGAGGATATTATGGATTACAGAAAAACAGCACAGGAGATATATGACCATATCGGTAAAAAAGAAAATATTATTTCCGCAGCTCATTGTGCCACACGTCTTCGCCTAGTTATCAGTGATAATTCAAAGGCTGATAAGGAATATGTTGAGAACATTGAAGGTGTAAAAGGTGTTTTCTTTGCGCAGGGACAGATGCAGATCATTCTGGGAACAGGTGTAGTTAATAAAGTATATGATGAGTTCATCCGGATTGCAGGAGTTTCTGAGAGCAGTAAAGAAGAGCTGAAAAAAGTTGCGGCTTCCAGGGCAAATCCGGTACAGAGACTGATCAAGACACTTGGAGATATTTTTGTGCCGATTATTCCTGCAATTGTTGCAAGCGGTTTCCTGATGGGAATTATGGAAGCACTGAACTTCATGGTAAACAATGGATTTTTGAATATTGATACCAGCGGTTCTATTTATACATTTGCACAGCTTTTCAGTAATACGGCATATACGTTCCTGCCAATCCTCATCGCATACAGCGGTGCTAAAGTGTTTGGTGCAAACCCGTATCTGGGTGCAGTTATCGGTATGATCATGATTCATCCGAATCTCCAGAATGCATGGACAGTTGCCACAGAAGGTGTTAAAGCAACTCAGAAAGTATGGTTTGGACTTTACTCTATTGATATGGTCGGATATCAGGGGCATGTAATTCCGGTTATCATTGCAGTATGGGTACTGGCTCAGATTGAGAAGAGACTTCACAAAGTAGTGCCGGCAATGTTTGATCTGTTTGTTACTCCGCTTGTAAGTGTCTTTGTAACAGGATATCTAACATTATCCATTATCGGACCTATCTTTGTTACTGTTGAGAACGGACTTCTGAATGGGATTCAGTGGCTGATCGCATTGCCATTTGGTATCGGAAGTTTTATTATGGGTGCGTTTTATGCACCGACGGTGGTTGCCGGTGTTCACCATATGTACACGATCATTGATCTTGGACAGTTGTCTAAATTTGGAGTTACTTACTGGCTGCCTCTTGCTTCTGCAGCGAATATTGCACAGGGTGGAGCAACTCTTGCAGTAGCACTTAAGACAAAGGATCAGAAGATTAAATCAATGGCAGTTCCGTCTGCATTAAGTGCCTGTATGGGAATTACTGAACCTGCGATCTTTGGTGTTAACCTTCGCTTTGGAAAACCATTTGTGATGGGATGTATTGGTGGTGCATTTGGTGCACTGTTTGCATCTGTTACAGGACTGGGGGCTACGGGAACTGGCGTAACCGGTATCTTTGGAATTCTTCTTTGTCTGAATAATCCGGTTTCTTATATTCTTATGTTTGTGATTGCATTTGGTGTTGCCTTTGTACTTACCTGGTTGTTTGGATATAAGGACACTAATGTTTCTGAAAAGACAGAAAGTGTTGAAGCTGTGGGAGATAAATCAACAACAGAAAAAAGCAATGCAGATGATTCTGTGCTTTATAGTGTATCAGAAGGAACTGCGATTTTGCTTTCCCAGGTAAATGACGCTACATTTGCTTCGGAAGTACTTGGAAAAGGAATTGCCGTAATTCCATCGAAGGGTGAAGTTGTTGCTCCATGTGATGCTGTGGTTGAGACTGTTTTTGATACAAAGCATGCAGTTGGTTTAAGTACGGAAAGTGGTATGGAGCTTCTGATCCATATCGGGATCAATACAGTGGAATTGAATGGAAAATATTTTACATCTCATGTAAAGAATGGAGATCACGTAAAGAAAGGCCAGCTTCTGGTTTCCTTTGATATGGAGAAAGTTAAGGCAGCAGGATACGATGTGACGACTCCTCTTATTGTAACGAATTCGGATGATTATAAAGATGTGAAAATTCTGTCGGAAGATTCGGTAACACCATCAGATAAAGTATTGGAGATTGTGAAATGAGTACGCTAACTAAAGTTCTTGAAAGAAATATAAAAGTAATTGAAAAGAACGCAGATCTGACAGAAGGAAGATTCCGGCTTGGACATCATCTGATGCCGCCGGTCGGATGGCTCAATGATCCGAATGGACTATGCTGGTATAAAGGCAAATATCATGTGTTTTTTCAATACGCTCCCTTTGATGTGGAAGGCGGACTGAAATTCTGGGGACATTATACAAGCGAAGATCTGGTAGACTGGAAATACGAAGGGACAGCTCTTTATCCGGATTCTCCTTATGACTGTCATGGTGTCTATTCCGGATCTGCATTGGCAGAGAGTGAAAAACTTCATTTGTTTTTCACCGGGAATGTAAAGATTGACGGTGATTATGATTATATTAATGAAGGACGTGAGACCAGTACGCTTCATGTAGAAAGTGAGGACGGAATTCATTTCGGAGATAAAGAAGAGATAATTTCTTTTGAAAAATATCCGGAAGAGTTTACCTGTCATATCAGAGACCCGAAAGTCTGGAAAGAAAACGACAGGTATTTTATGGTTCTTGGCGGACGTCTTAAGGGAGATAAAGGTGCAGTTCTGGTTTATGAATCAGAAAATCTGAAAGAATGGAAATTTAAACATATAATAACCACACCGGAAGCTTTTGGCTATATGTGGGAATGCCCGGACTATTTCGAACTGGACGGGAAGAAATTTCTGTCTGTATCACCACAGGGCTTGAAGAGGGAAGAATTTCGTTTTCAGAATATCTATCAGTCAGGCTATTTTCCGGTAAAAGAGGATGGCTCTGTAGATGAAAGAGACTTTCGTGAGTGGGATATGGGATTTGACTTTTATGCTCCACAGACCTTTACAGATAACAGCGGAAGGCGACTTCTGATAGGGTGGATGGGAATGCCGGATGCAGAGGAGGAATATACCAATAAAACCATTGATGAAGGCTGGCAGCATTGTCTTACCGTACCGCGGGAACTGAGGGTAAAGGATGGAAAAATATTCCAGTATCCGGCAAAAGAACTGGAGAGACTCCGAAAAGAGAAAACAATTCTTGATGATGAAAAATCAATTGTTGAGGTTCGTGTAGAAGTAAATGAAGGTTTTGATCTGTTAATTGAAGATATTGCAGTGACAGACAGAAGTTTTCAGATCAGTATGGGCGGACAGATGCTCTTTAAATATGAAAATGAAATTGCGGAGATTGGATTTTCTGAAATTGCGGGTGCAGGAAGAAATAAGCGGAAAGCAAAAGTCCGTGAACTGAACAATATCCGGATTCTTGCAGATACTTCTGCAGTGGAACTTTATCTGAATGATGGAGAGATTGTATTCTCAACCAGATATTATCCGGATCGTGAAGATCTGCAGCTAAAGGTAAAAGGCGGAAAATTCAGGGGAAATCTCTGGAATCTTCGAAAAATGATATTCACAAAATAAGAAAATAAACGTATAATAAAGCAGGTGGGAAAGAAAATCCGCAGTCGGTTTCCCTGCCTGCTTTTTTGACATATTGGTATTTCTGGTGCTGAGAGATCTGGCTGTCAGAAAGAATGTGTGTCCGGATGATATACGTGTATTTAAACCGACTGTTTATTATAGAAACAGGGACGACCGCAAAAGATAGCAGTTGTCCTTTACATAAATTATAAAAAATTTCAAAATAATGCAATTCCAGACAATAAGACAGCTGATTGATTATAATATATGACTGTCGGATGATTATGATGAATTATACTTACATTGTTAAATGTGCAGATGGGACTCTTTATACAGGGTGGACAAACTGTCTGCAAAAACGTATGAAAGCACACAACGAAGGAAAGAATGGTGCGAAATATACAAGGACAAAAAGACCTGTTACACTTGTATATTATGAAGGATTCTCAACAAAAGAAGAAGCGATGAGACGTGAATATGAGATTAAGCAATTTACCAGAAATAAAAAACTGGAGTTGCTGAGCTTCTGAATCCGTCAGATAAGGAGGATAAGAGAAAATGAAAAAGATGACAAAATGGCTTGCGGTATGCGCAGTATGTGTGATGGGCAGTGTTCCGGCCATGGCAGCAGAAGTACCGGATGTTACTGTAACACCGATCCCGATTGAAACACCGGCTCCGGATGTAACACCAATCGAGACACCTGCGCCAACACCCATACCGGAGGTGAAAAATGGCTGGTATGAGTATGGAACAAAAAATAAGAAATATTTTAAAGATGGACAGTATCTTACAGGAATGCGTAAAATCCATGGCGAAGTTTATTATTTCAGTCCCAAAGGGTTTATGAAAACCGGATGGATCAAATACAATAACAAGAAATATTATTTTGGTTCCAATGGAATACGTTACAGTGGTGTTAAGAAAATCAGCGGAAAATATTACTATTTCAGTGACAAGGGTGTTCTGAGAACGAAAACAGTTAAAGTTGGAAATACAACTTATTATTGTACAGAAAAGGGAATTCTGGAAGCATGGAAAAAAGGAAATACAATTTATTATCCAAATGGAAAGAAAATGAATTCCACCAAAGCGTATGAGTATGAGACTTTGCAGAGAGCAAAGGATGTTGTCAGCAAGATCACAAAACCAAGTATGTCAAAAAGTGAGAAATTTGAAACCTGTTTCAGATGGGTAATGTATCAGCATTATTACGATACCAGGAGAACATTTTATAATCAGACTGCATGGCCTGCGTTATATGCAAATGATTATCTGATACTGAGCGGAAAAGGTGGGGACTGTTTCTCAGATGCCTGTTCGTTTGCCTATCTTGCAAAGGCTCTTGGATATAAGAATGTTTATGTCTGCGTAGATACAACGGCAACTGACGGAAGCGGTCATTGCTGGGCTGAAATCGGAGGCAGAGTATATGATCCGCTGTTTGCAGAGGCGAAGAGTTATTATGGATATTTTGGTGTGGGATATGGATCCTATGGATTGTATCCGGAAAGAAGAGTAGCTGTGTAATATAAAAGATTTCCTGCAGGGATTATGCTGCAGCAGAGAAAATTGTATTGTTAAGGGGTTGTAGCACCGAAAAAAATTCGGTGCTGCAGCCCCTTGTTTTGTTTATTGGCAAATTGACGGTTATACAGGTAGTGGAGCAACAAAAAAGTACATGACAATGAAATGGCAGGCACTTCCAAGCATAACAAAGATGTGAAAGATCTCATGGGAACCAAAATTCTTATGTCTGGAATTAAAAAGCGGAACTTTTAATGCATAGATCACACCACCGATGGTATAAATGATTCCGCCTGCAAGAAGCCAGTCAAATCCTGCACGTGGGAGTGCATGGAAGATTGGAACAAATGCCAGTACACACAGCCAGCCCATGGCGATATACAGTACAGAGGACAACCATTTGGGACAGGTAATCCAACAGCCCTTTAAGATAATGCCGAGGATTGCAATACTCCATACCAGCGCGCACAGAATATATCCAATGCGGTTATGAAGGACGATCAGGCATACAGGAGTATAGCTTCCGGCGATCATCACAAAAATCATCATGTGATCCATTTTTCGCAGCCGTCGATTGACCTTCTCTGTAGAATCTACAGAATGGTAAATGGTACTGGCTGCATAGAGCAGAACCATGGTAAGGATAAAAATACTTAAAGCAACAATATGGAGCACATCATAAGAACGCGCTGCCTTGATAATAAGAGGAACTGCTCCGACTGCAGCGAGAAGAAGGGCAATACCATGAGTGATCGCACTTCCGGGATCTTTTAATTTAAATTTCATAAAAACGCCTCCATTCATTCAGATAAATATAATGAAAACAATATAATATAGTTTTAAAAACTACATATCAAGTATATAAATACTATAACACAAAAAAACAAAAAATCAAGGGTTTATTTTGAGAATCAAAGAAATATTTGCCTGGCAATGCAAATAATTTATTGAGAACGGAGTGAACAGTAACATATAAATGAGTTACGGGTCTGCGAAGATGAGGAAAAACTGTTGAAGCTATATGATAAATCTCTTATAATACAAGTAAAGTAAGTGGTAAAGGAGAAAGTTCCATGGGAAAAACCATAACGATATGTTTTACAAATAATAAGGGTGGAAGTGGAAAAACCACAACCTGTTCAAACCTTGGAGCGGCGATGGCTCAGGCAGGAAAAAAGGTTCTTCTGATCGATGGAGATATGCAGTTAAATCTTTCTCTTGCTTTCTTTCCGGAGGACTGGGTGCTGGAGCAGGCGAAAGGAGAGAAGAATTTGTATTGCGCAATCGGAAAGCAGGAAGAGCTCAGCGGTTATGTGGTACATACTCCCTATGAAAATCTGGATCTGATACCATCGTCTACATTGATGAGTTCTATAGAATATGAACTTTTTACAAAATGGCAGAGAGAATTTATCCTGCGAAAATGTATTCAGAAGATAAAAGATACAGGAAATTATGACTATATTCTGATTGATGCACCTCCCACGCTGGGCGGATGGGTGATGAATATCCTTTGTGCATCAGACCGGGTAATTATTCCCGTTGAGGCAAGTCCATGGGGAATGTTCGGACTTGCGAATATGTTTGAATTTCTTAATGAAGTAAAGCAGATTACTCCGGAACTGGAAGTTGCCGGAATTGCAGTGACAAAAGTAGATACAAGAAAGAGTTATTATAAACAGACAATGGAAACACTGCATGAACTTGAGGATATTCATGTATTTGAGCAGATCATCAGAGTGGACAGCTCTGTAGAATGGTCACAGGATAACAGTATTCCGGTTGTGGAATATAAAAAATCAAGCAGAAGTGCCAGGGAATATATGAGATTGGCAGAGGAGGTCATGGAATTATGTCAGTAGGTAGGGAGAGTATTCGGCGTGCAGCAAATGCAGGTGCAGGAAAAAACGTAAAGAAGCCTGTTGTATCCGCAAAAGATGCAGAGAAACCGGAAACAATATCTGTTTCGGAAGAAAAGAAAAAAACAGCAAAAGGTTCTGTTCATATTAATGAGGAACTGCCTGTATATCTTCTTTAAAATTTACTTGTAAGTGCTTGATTATTTTGTTATGTTATAGAAAATGAACAAGCGATTGCGCAAAAATGGTGGGGTATTTTATGGAAACAGAAGAAAAGAAGATATATACAATAGAAGATATCGCCCGGGAGCTTGGGGTAAGTAAGACTACGGTATCACGGGCTATCTCAGGAAAGGGAAGAATCAGTCAGGCTACCAGAGAAAGAGTGCAGGCATTTATAAAAGAACATGATTACAGACCAAATGTTGTGGCAAAGGGACTGGCACAGCGTAAAACTTATAATATTGCACTGCTGATGCCGAAGGATTATGTTGCCACAGAGTTTCTTTTTTTTAAAGACTGTATGAATGGAATCTGTGAGGTGGCCTCCTCCTATGATTATGATATTATTATTTCTATGATTGATGGAGCAGATGTATCGCAGATACAGAGACTGGAGGCAAATCGAAAAGTCGACGGGATCATTGTAAGCAGAGCAGTGGTAAGTTCCAAGGTACAGAAATATCTGAAGAACTGTAAGGAACCATATATATTGATCGGCCCGTCTTCAGATCCGGAAGTTCCGTTTGTAGATAACAAGAATCGGGAAGCCGGAAAAGAACTGACAAGTATTATGTTGATGAAAGGTTTTCGGAATCTGGCACTTCTGGGTGGAAATCAGTCCTACAATGTTACCGGAAGCAGATATCAGGGTTTTCTGGAAGCACATGAGGAAATGGGAGTTTCTGTTAACGAAAATCTGATTTTCATGGATACGGATAATCAGGCAGCAGTATCTGATGCTGTGAAGAGACTGCTTGAAGAAGGCGCGGATGGTATTGTCTGTATGGATGATGTGATCTGCAGCATGTGTCTGAGCAGTCTGAGGGAAAAGAAAATATCGGTTCCTGAAGAAATAAAAATAGCCAGTATGTATGACAGTAAAAATCTGGAATATAATAATCCACCGATTACCAGCATACGTTTTGATACGGTAAGACTGGGAAAGATGGCATGTGCGAAATTACTGAACATTCTGGGGGAGAAGCCGCTGGAAGATACAGTGCCTCTGAACTATCAGGTAGTGTTGCGGGAGTCGACACAGTAGTATATGAATATAAAATCCGATCAGATTATAAAAATTGAAAATGAATGGCAGGATTAGAAAGTTCTCTGTGTTTATTGTAAGAATCAATAAGCAGAGAACTTTTTGTGTATAAAAAAAATCGGTTGAAATTCTCTGGACAGTCTGATTTTATCAAAATGAAAACGGTTGTACAAATTAAGTATATCATTGTATGAAAAAACGAAAGAATTAAATTGAATTGTGCAATATGACAAAAAAATAGTTTCAAAATTAGATAATAATGGCTAATTGACTTTATAAATATAAAGGAATATACTAAAAATATGAACAAACGGTTGCGCAAACAAACAGAGGGCGTTTTTTACGAAAATCGGATGCGGAATGTTTGGGCATAACCATCAAAAACAGGAGGAAGAGAAAATGAGAAAAAATGTAAAAAAGGTAATCGCACCGTTACTGGCAGCAGCTATGGCACTTTCCTGCACAGTATGTGTAAGCGCAGCAGAGGACGAGACAATTAAACTGACTGTATGGGGCGCTGAGGAAGATCAGAATTTATTAAAAGAACTGACAGATAAATTTCAGGAGAAGTATGCAGATCAGAAATTTGATATTCAGATCGGCGTAGAATCTGAGTCTACTGCAAAAGATACAATTCTGACAGACGTAGAGGCAGGTGCAGATGTATATGCATTCGCAGATGATCAGCTTCCGGATCTTGTAAAAGCCGGAGCACTTCTGAAACTTGATGATTATGCAGAAGCGTTGCAGCTTGCAGATACAACACTTGATGATGTAAAAGCTACAAACGTTGAAGGCGCTATTGATGCAGCAACAATTGATGGCAGCCTGTATGCATTTCCAAGAGCTGCTGACAACGGATATTTTCTTTACTATGATTCATCTGTAATTTCAGAAGAAGATGCAGCAAGCTGGGACAGCCTTCTTGAAGCTGCTGATAAGGCTGGAAAGAAAGTTGGTATGACACTTGCTTCCGGATGGTACAATGCTTCTTTCTTCTATGGAGCAGGATTTACAACAGGACTTAACGATGACGGAACAACAACTATGGACTGGAACGGAACAAGCGCTGACGGATATACAGGTGTTGATGTAGTAAAAGGAATGCTTGATATTGCATCCAATCCGGCATTTATGGCAGTTGCTGATGGCGACATTTCCAATCAGCTTGCATCAGGAAATCTTGCAGCATGTGTTTCCGGTACATGGGATGCTATGACAGCACAGGAAGCATTTGGTGATGGATATGCAGCAACAAAGCTTCCTACATTTACAGTAGGTGATGCACAGGTTCAGCAGGGATCAGTTGCCGGTTACAAATATGTTGGTGTAAACGGTTATTCTGAGAATTCCGGATGGGCAGTTCTTCTTGCAGAGTACCTTACAAACGAAGAGTCCCAGCAGATGTTCTTTGATCAGAGAGAAAGTGGTCCTTCAAACAAGAATGTGGCAGCATCTGATTCTGTTCAGGAAAATGTAGCTCTTGCAGCACTTGCAGCTCAGTCTGAATATGCACAGGCTCAGAAGGTTGGCGGAAAATACTGGGATCCTGCAAAGACATTCGGAGAACTGATTGCACAGGGAACATTATCTGCAGATGACGACAATGCAATCCAGGAAGCACTTGATAATCTGGTAGAGGGTGCTACTGCTTCTGTAGAATAATAGTTACTGTTCACTCCGTTCCCAGCAACACGCTTCGCGATGCACAGAATTTATGCTAATCGCATAAATTCGCGCGGTATGTCTCGGGTTTTCTGTGACCTTCGCTCACAAAAAACACCTCGCGGGATATTACCAGTGAAAAGTAACGAATAATACCATTACTGTTCATAGACAGTAAATACTAAAAAAATGGCCCATATGCATAATGGCATGTGGGCTGTTTTAAAGATAGACAGTAACCATATGAAATTATGAGGAGGAAAGATATGGCAGCACAGGAAAATAATTCTGCTGTAGCGGCAGTGAGTGGATTCTTCAAAGCTATCGGTGGATTTTTCGCTGACTTTGGTACTGCTGTAGTGAAAGGTGATGCGTTTGTAAAGCTGTCCCTGATCTGGATGGGTGCAGGTTATGCAAAGCGTAAACAGTATGTGAAAGCAGCACTGATGACATTACTGGAGATTGCAGTGATCGTTTTTTCAGTGAAATTTGCAATGCAGTATGTACCAAAATTCAGTACCCTTGGTACTGTAAAGATGGAAAAAGTCTTTAACATGAAAACAATGAAAAGTGAATTTAATGATTATGATAATTCCTTTACAATCCTGTTGTTTTCATTGTTCAGTTTTGTTGTGTGGTTTGCGGCGGCTGTTGTGTGGTTTAAGAACGTGATCAATGCTTACGCACTTCAGAAAATGGAAGAAGCCGGAAAGCATATCAATACTTTTAAAGAAGATCTCAGATCACTGACAGAAGAGAAGTTTCACATTACATTACTTACACTTCCGGTGCTTGGAGTTCTTATCTTTACTTTTATTCCAATCCTGCTTTTGATCTTTGTAGCATTTACAAATTATGATCAGCAGCATATGCCGCCTACTGAGTTGTTCTCATGGGTTGGCCTCAGTAACTTTATCAATCTGTTTGGCGGCGGTGGTCTTACATCCACATTCGGATATGCATTTGTGCGGGTTCTGGGATGGACGCTTGTATGGGCTTTCTTTGCAACATTCACAACTTATATCGGTGGTATCCTGCTTTCACTGCTTCTCAACAGCAAAAAAACAAGACTGCCGAAAATGTGGCGTACTTTATTTATTGTAACTATTGCAGTTCCACAGTTTGTGTCACTTCTGCTGGTGCGTAACTTCTTTTCAAATGGCGGTATTGTCAATACAATCTGTCACAGCATTGGATTGACAGGATTCTTAAGAAGCATAGGACTTGTGTCCACAAGCTATATTCCGTTTCTTTCTGCTCCGGGCTGGGCACATGTAATGATTATCCTTATTAATATCTGGATCGGTGTTCCGTATCAGATGCTGATCGCAACAGGTGTTCTGATGAACCTTCCTTCTGACCAACTTGAGAGTGCAAGAGTAGACGGTGCAACAAACTTCCAGATATTCAGAAAGATCACAATGCCATATCTGCTCTTTGTAACAGGACCTGCTCTGATTACAGACTTTGTAAAAAATATTAATAACTTTAATGTTATTTATCTGCTTACACAGGATGTTTATACAACAACGAACCAGGCAATGGCAAACTCACAGGCAAAAGAGGTTGACCTTCTGGTTACCTGGCTGTTCCGTCTGACTCAGGATTACTACAACTATAAGATGGCGTCAGCAATCGGTATTATCGTGTTTATTATTTGTGCAGTATTCACCCTGGTTGCATTTAACAGGATGATCAAGGGAGATAAGGAGGGAACATATCAATAATGAAAAAGATGAAAGATAGTCGTACTTCTTCTATAGTATTACATAATTTATTGATCGCAGTGCTGGCATTTATCTGGCTGGTTCCGATCATCTGGCTGGTATGTACTTCCTTCAGCGCATACTCAGGAATGAATACCAGTACATTTTTTCCGAAGGAATGGAGCATCACTAATTACCTGAAGCTGTTTCATCCGGATTCCGTATCTCAGTTCCCACAGTGGTTTCTGAATACATTTATCATTGCATGCTTTACCTGTGTGATTTCCACTATGTTTGTACTGATGGTTGCTTATGCAACATCTGTTATGAGATTTAAGATGAGAAAACCGCTGATGAATATGGCGGTTATCCTGAATCTGTTTCCTGGTATGCTGGCGATGATCGCGGTATATTTCACACTGAAATCCTTTAACCTGACAAACAGCTATGCTGGTCTGATCATGGTTTACTCTGCATCATCAGGTCTTGGCTATCTGATTGCGAAGGGATTCTTTGATACCGTTCCGAGAGCGCTCTGCGAGGCTGCACGAATTGACGGATGCAGCGAGGCAAGAATTTTCTTCCAGATGGTTCTGCCGATGAGCCGCCCGATCGTTGTTTATACAGTTATCAGCAGTTTCCTGGTACCATGGATGGATTTCGTGTATGCAAAGATGATTCTGAATGCCGGAATTTCTTCCAAATATACAGTTGCCATTGGTCTGTATAAGATGTTGGATAAGAGTCTTATCAACTCTTACTTCACTCAGTTCTGTGCAGGTGGTGTACTGGTATCCGTACCGATTTCTATTCTGTTTATGATCATGCAGAAATTCTATGTGGAAGGAATTACAGGCGGTGCTGTAAAAGGTTGATATTATGAATATGACAACGGGAAGAAGAGGAATCGTCTGGAAAACTCCGGACATTACAGCCGATGGGCTGAAGATGTTTGCATGTATTGTCATGCTGATCCAGACTGTTGGAATTGCTGTTATTGAGAAAGGCCTGATCCATTTAGACCAGTACACGCAGGAAAGTCTGAACCAGGCGATGTCCCAGGATTCCCGTTTAATGACACTTGCGGGAATCGGGTCCATCATGCAGCTTATTGGCGGGATGGCGATTCCCGTATTTGCGTTTTTGCTGGTAGAGGGATTTCGAAATACATCAGATTATAAGAAATATCTGATCACGATGGTAATTACTGCTCTGGTCAGTGAGATTCCGTATGATCTGGCGATTCGTGGAAAAATATGGGATTTTTCCAGCCAGAATGCAATGATCACGATGTGTATCTGTCTGGTTATGCTGAAATGCTTAGATCTGTTTAAAGAAACTTCCGGATTTACAGGTGGTATGTTAAAGGTACTGATCCTGATCGCAGCTATTGTCTGGGTGAGCATTTTCCGGGCAGAGTATGGACTTTGTATGGTGCTGCTTGTGTTTGTGTTCTATGTGTTTGAGTCAAAAAATGTGCTGAAAACAGTGCTGGGCTGTATTATAAGTCTGATGTATGTGACCGGACCGATTGCATTCTATGGAATCTGGTGCTACACTGGAGAAAGAAAAGATCGTATCAATAAATATGTCTATTATGCTTTTTATCCTTTGCATTTGCTAGTGCTTGGAGTAATTGCAAACTATATCCTGTAAGAAGAATGAAATCAAATCCCGTCTGCTTTGACTGAGAAAAGTAATACGCAGCGAGAAGAGAGTGTTTTGAAATCGGATAGAGTATTAAATATGGTAATGAAAAAGAAAACGACTGAGAATAGAGAATTAAAAGGAGAACAGGTATGGATTTTAGAACCGACAAGCTGCTTCATGGCGGCGACTACAATCCTGAACAGTGGTTAAAAAGACCGGATATTCTGGCAAAGGATATTGATATGTTAGAGGAGTCCGGATGCAATGTGGTAAGCCTTGGAATTTTTTCCTGGTCCACACTGGAACCGGAAGAAGGAGTATTTAACTTCGGATGGCTGCAGGAAATTATTGATAAGCTTTACAAAAGAGGAATCTCAACAATTCTTGCAACACCTTCAGGTGCAAGACCGAAATGGATGGCTGATAAATATCCGGAAGTGCTTCGTGTAGATGAGACACGTCACAGAGCACTGTTTGGATTCAGACATAATCATTGCTATACTTCTCCTGTTTACAGAGAGAAGGTACATATCATCAATAAGAAACTGGCGCAGGAAGTTGCCACACATCCGGGTGTTATCCTGTGGCATATTTCAAATGAGTATGGCGGAGAATGCCATTGTCCTCTTTGCCAGGAAGCATTTCGTAACTGGCTGAAAGAGAAATATCAGACGATTGAAAACCTGAATGATCAGTGGTGTACAACATTCTGGAGTCATACTTACAACAGTTTTGATCAGATTGAAAGTCCTTCTAAAATTGGTGAGACACAGCTTCATGCATTGAACCTGGACTGGAAACGTTTTGTTACTCATCAGACAGCAGACTTCATTCATCATGAGATTGCCGCGCTGAGAGAGGGTGGAAGCACACTTCCGACAACCGCAAATCTGATGCATTATTTCGGAGGTCTGGATTACTTTAAAATTGCAAAAGAAATTGATGTGGTTTCCTGGGATACTTACCCGACATGGCATAAAGAAGCAGTGATCGATACGGCTTATGATAACGGAATGTGCCATGATCTGATGCGCTCTCTGAAAGGTAAACCATTCTTCCAGATGGAGTCCTGCCCGACTTCTACAAACTGGCAGAGCGTCAGCAAGTTAAAGAAACCTGGAATGCTTTTTGCACAGTCTATGCAGGCAATCGCACATGGTGGAGAGGGTGCTCTTTATTTCCAGATCCGCCAGAGCAGAGGTGCTTCTGAGAAGTTCCATGGCGCGGTGATCGATCATTACGGTGGAAATGATACGAGAGTATTTAAAGAGGTTTCCAGAGTCGGAGCAACTTTAAAAGAGTTAAAGGAACTGGCGGGAACGACAATGAGCAGTCCGGTGGCCATGATTTATGACTGGGACAGCCAGTGGGCAATGGAAGACAGCCAGGGCCCGAGAAATAAAGGTCTGCATTATCTGGAAGCAATGCTGAAATTCTACAGAGGTTTCCGTAAGCAGGGCGTGAATGTAGATGTGATCGATATGACTTGTAATCTGGACAATTATAAAGTGCTGGCGCTGCCAATGGTTTATATGTTCAAAGAAGGTTTCGCAGAAAAAGTTCGTGCATTTGTGGAGAACGGCGGTGTTCTGGTGACAAGTTACTGGTCAGGAATCGCAGATGATACTGACAGATGTTATCTGGAAGGAACTCCGCATGGACTGATGGATGTGCTGGGAATCAGAAGTACAGAGATTGATGGTCTTTATGACTGGGAAGAGAATTCTTTCGTTCCTGTACCGGGTAATGAACTTGGAATGGATAAGACTTATATTTGCAAGTATCTGTGTGATCTTGTAGAACTTCGCGGGGCACGTACTTTAATGACTTATGGAAGTGATTTCTATGAAGGATATTCCTGCCTGACTGTCAATGAATATGGCGAAGGCAAGGCATGGTATGTGGCAGCAGATGCAGATAAGGAATTCTATGGAGATTTCCTTGAGAAAGTATTAAAAGACAGTGGCGTTTCCTGTGGAATCAAAGAAGAGATTCCGGATGCACTGGAGATTACAGTGAGAGAGAATGGAAATGCGAAATATTATATTTACCAGAACTTCGGAACAGAGGCTGTCAGCATTCCTGCACCGGAAGGAGAGGTAAGCTGGATCTATGGCAACGGAAACGATAAACTTGAAGTTTATGGTCTTGCAGTTGCAAAGGTTATCGTGTAAAATAAATAGCGATGGATGAGGAAATCCCTTCACTTTGAGCAGAGATTGATACTGCCTGGTGGAGGGGTTCTTTTTTACTCAGGTTTAACCGGGAAAATGGTACAAAAAGTTTTTAATTGTATCAGGAAAGGTATAGAAATATGATTTCAAGAACTCAGATCAGATATATGGCAAATTCTTCATCATATAGTAGAGGTGCAGAGCTTTATGCAGCAGGAAAAGTTCTGGATATGGATGTAAAAAATATGGGTGCATCTGATGAAATTGTTGCATCTGTAAAAGGCAGTGGAAGAAATATCTATGAAGTAGATGTATCAATCGATACAGAGAATGATGAAATTGATACCTGCTATTGTGAATGTCGGGCATATGCAGAATATGGTGGGCTTTGTAAACATTGTGTGGCGGTTCTTCTGCAATATAATGATTATGAAAATGATAGGGATAGTTATGATTATGGACAATCTGTAGAAAAAATTGTAAAAGGTGGTCTGACTCATACGATCAGAAAAGGAGTGCAGATGCATACCACGCCGGAATTGGCTGCATTATTGCAAAAGCAGGCTGTTGCGAAGTCACTTCCTCTGATTCAGGGAAGCACTTATGGAAAGGTAAGGCTGGAACCGTATTTTAATTTTGACGGAAGAACATTTACAGTAGAATTTAAAATAGGAATTAATAAAATGTACGTACTGAAGGATGCATTTTCCTTTGATAATCATATAGCAAATCAGGACGATTATAAATACGGGAAAAATCTTCAGTTTGTTCATACAATAGAATCCTTTGCCGAGGAATCCAGACCGCTTGCGAAATTTATTTGTAAATGGGCAGACAACAACAGGCAATTTCACAGATCATCTTCCTATTATGGATACTATATGGGAACTCTGGAAAAGGTAAGGCATCTGGATCTGTCAGGAAATGAACTGGCAGAATTTTTACTTCTGATGGAAGGAAGGAAATTGCAGGGAAAATCTATAGGGACCAGAAATACAACCTGGGAAATAACCAGAGAACATCTTCCGAGAAAAATAACCATAACAGGTGCAAAGCAGGGAATTGAACTGAAGGTAAGCAAATTTACATGTGCAGCAAATACGGAACAGTATAAAATTTGCTTTTATGATAAAAAGATTTATATTGAGAATGTAGAAGAGCTTTTACCTGTTAAGGATTTTCTGGACAGTTTGTCTTTGATTCCCGGTGAGAAAGCGTTTATAGAAAATAAAGATGTACCGGCATTCTGTCAGGAGCTTTTACCGGTGATCCAGAAGTTTTTTAAATGCAGAATGGTTGAATTTCATCCGGAGAATTACGGAATGGTTAAACCGGAGTTTCGGTTTTATCTGGATGCGCCACAGGAAAATATGGTTACATGTAAGGCGACTGTTAAGTATGGAGACAGGGAATTTTCTTTATATACAACGGACGATATTGCAGCAAGGGATATGAATAGAGAAACAGTTGTCAGAAATGTGATCCATAAATATTCGAATGCTTTTAATCCAGTTGAACAGTGTGCGGTAATTGCAGATGATGAAGAGCTGGAATATGAATTCCTGACAGAAGGAATTCCGGCACTGCAGTCAGTAGGGGAAGTATTTATTTCTGATGCGCTGAAACGGATTGAAGTCCGGAATTCGCCAAAGATTACAGTAGGTGTTTCCCTGAGCGGAAATCTGCTGGAACTTAGTATGACAGCCGGGGATATTTCAAGGGAAGAACTGATTGACATTCTTTCCAGATATAATAAGAAAAAAAAGTTCTATCGTCTGAAAAACGGAGCTTTTGTAAATGCAGCAGACTCGGGGCTGGATACAGTTGAAGAACTCAGGGCAGGACTTCAGCTGACGGATAAGCAGATAAAGCAGGATAAGATTGAAGTGCAGAAGTACCGCGCGTTGTATCTGGACGCACAATTGAAAGAGAATCCGGTTGTTTCGGCAGTGAAGGATAAATCTTTTAAGTCACTGGTAAGAAATATGAAGACCATTGAAGATAATGATTTCGAGGTGCCGGAGAGCCTAGATAAAATTCTGCGGGAGTATCAGAAACGGGGATTTCTGTGGATTAAGACATTGAATTATAATGGATTCGGCGGAATACTTGCAGATGATATGGGACTTGGAAAAACGTTGCAGGTGATTGCATTTCTACTGTCAGAATTTCTGGAAAGAAGGAATACTGTTGTTGAAAATATAGCAGTAAAAGAAACTGCAATGTTAAATATGCAGAGTGGAATTGAGGCAGTAGAACAAGTGTACAAGGCAGCAGAGATGCAGGAAGCTGATGGAAAGAAGGCAGATGGACAAACTGGAAAGCTGCAAAGAAATACATTAATTGTAGCCCCCGCATCATTGGTGTATAACTGGAGCAGTGAAATTCAACGTTTTGCACCGGAGCTTACAGCAAAGATGGTGACCGGGACTGTAGCAGAGAGAAGACAGATCCTGGCAGAAGCAGATTCTGAGGATATTCTTCTGACTTCCTATGATTTGCTGAAAAGAGATATCAGCGAATATGAAGGATATAAGTTCAGATGTGAGATTATTGATGAAGCTCAGTATATCAAGAATGCAAACACTCAGGCTGCGAAAGCAGTAAAAGAGGTTCAGGCAGACTTCAGGCTGGCTCTTACAGGAACTCCGGTGGAAAACCGCCTGAGTGAATTGTGGAGTATATTTGATTATCTGATGCCCGGTTTCCTTTACAGTTATAAGAAGTTCAGGGAAGAAGTTGAAATTCCGGCAGTTCAGAATTCAGATGAAGATGCAATGAAACGTCTGCAGAAAATGATCCGGCCGTTTGTACTCCGAAGATTGAAGAAGGAAGTGCTTACAGATCTGCCGGATAAGCTGGAAGAGAATATGTTTGTACAGCTAACAGGAGAGCAGCAGAAGCTTTATGATGCACATGTGAAACGGATGATGCTGATGCTGGATAAGCAGTCCGAAGAAGAATTTAAGACCTCAAAGATTACAATTCTGGCAGAGCTGACAAAATTGCGCCAGATCTGTTGTGATCCGTCTCTTATTTTTGCAGATTATAAAGCTGATTCTGCAAAAGTGGATATGTGCCTGAATATGATCAGTAATGCAGTGGAGAGCGGACATAAGATTCTGTTGTTTTCGCAGTTTACGACAATGCTTGACCATCTTGCGAAGCGCCTTGAAGAGGAGAAGATCAGTTACTATATGCTGACTGGTTCTACAAGTAAGGAGAAGCGTGCACAGATGGTAGAGAACTTTAACACAGATGACACACAGGTATTCTGTATTTCTCTGAAGGCAGGAGGAACCGGTCTGAATCTGACGGCAGCAGATATTGTAATCCATTTTGACCCATGGTGGAATCTGGCAGTGCAGAATCAGGCAACGGACAGAGCACACAGAATTGGTCAGAAGAATGTAGTGAATGTATACAAGCTGATCGTGAAGGATACGATTGAAGAAAATATTTTGAAACTGCAGGAAAAGAAACGTGAACTGGCAGATCAGATCCTGGAGGGCGAAGGGCTTAACGGAGGCAGCTTCACAAAAGAGGAACTGATGGAATTACTTTCCGGGAAATAACCGCTTGATTGCAGTTAAATGGCATTTTTTGTAAATACAGAAATGTATATTCTCCCTGTTTTTCCACATAATAACCATACAACACATGATATGGAAACTGAAGGATACAAAGACAGTAAACTTCGATAAAAGGAAAAACAGGAGGAAGAAAAGTGCATGAAAGCGACAGGAATTGTTCGGCGCATAGATGATCTGGGGCGTGTGGTCATTCCTAAGGAGATCAGAAAAACGCTGCGGATAAAAGAGGGGACACCACTGGAGATTTTTACTGACCGGGAGGGGGAGATTATTCTGAAAAAGTATTCCCCTATCGGAGAACTGAATGTTTTTGCAAAGGAATATGCAGAGGCGCTGGCGCAGTCAAGCGGGATGGTAGCGTGTATCACAGATCACGATCAGGTGGTGGCTGCTGCGGGACAGGGAAGCAGGGAATATGTGGGAAAACCTATCAGCAAAGCTCTGGAAGATGCAATTACGGAGAGAAACTCTGTGTTTGCCAACGGAAATGACAGAAGCAGGATACCTGTGACTCAGGAACAGAGAGAACCTTTGTATTCCCAGATCATGCAGCCTATTATCAGTGCAGGAGATACAGTAGGATCTGTGCTTTTACTGGGAAAGAATGAAAGGGATGTGATGGGTGAATCAGAGAAGATGCTCATCAGAACAGCAAGCGGATTTCTGGGAAGACAGATGGAACAGTAAAATTAATAGAATCTTCAGCAGCTTAGGGTAGTGTACCGACAAGTTGATTTCTCGAACAATCTTGCGTCTAAATTTCTTATTTCCGCGTTGTCGTCGGTCGCCGTAGCCACCGCTACGCCTCCTTCCTCCGCCTTGAAATAAGAAAATTTATCCTGCAAGATTGTTTCAAGAATCAACTTGTCGGCACACTAGCGGCTGAGGATTCTTTTTTGTATAATAAGAAGCAGTTATGATTTTCTGGAATTGTTATAGTAATAAAATTGTTATGGCAATGAGAGTTGGAAAGGAGACATATTATATGGCTGCAATATATCTGGCACCGTTTTATCTGTTGGTGTGTGTATATATCCTGCTTCGCAGCCTGCACTGGTTTCAGGTACTGCATACGGTTTTTCAGAATGTGTGGGTGTGCAGGGGGATTGGACTTGTATATTTATTTGTAATGTTTAGTATACTGATCGCATTTATGGCACCTGCATCAGGATTCAGGAGATTTATGAAGCTTCTGAGTAATTACTGGCTCGGTGTTTTGATGTATACACTTATGACTTTGGGAATCGCGGATGGATTGAGACTGTTACTGAAATATCCTCTTAGAAATTTTGCCTTTCCGGGGAGAGAATTGCTTTTCAGTAATATGGGAACTGCTGTTGTGGGAGCTGTCTGTGCGGTAATCATTTCAACAGTCAGTATTTACGGAGTGCTCAGTGCCGGAAATATACATACAACGAAGTACAATATTTCTGTTGATAAAAAGGCAGGAAATATGAAGGAATTAAATGTGGTTCTGATCGCAGATCTTCATCTGGGATATAATATTGGATGCAAGCAGATGGAGCAGATGACAGAGAAGATCAATAAGCAGAAACCGGATCTGGTGGTAGTGGCAGGAGATATTTTTGACAATGAATATGAGGCACTGGATGATCCGGAAAAACTGGCGGAGATATTGAGAGGGATCCGCTCAAAGTATGGTGTGTATGCATGTTACGGAAACCACGATATCCAGGAAAAGATTCTGGCGGGATTTACCTTTGGCAGTAAGGAAAAGAAAGAGAGTACCCCGGAGATGGATGAGTTTCTGGAGAAAGCGGGGATTACGCTTCTGAGAGATGAATATGTGCTCATCGATGATTCCTTTTATCTGTATGGCAGACCGGATTATGAGCGTCCCGGACGGGGGATTGATAAACGAAAGACTCCGCAGGAAATCACAGAGGGTATGGATGTGTCACTGCCAGTGTTGGTTATCGATCATGAGCCGAGAGAACTTCAGGAACTGGCGGATGCGGGGGTGGACGTGGATCTATGCGGACATACCCATGACGGACAGGTATTTCCGGGAAATATTGTGATCAGATTCTTCTGGGAAAATAAATGTGGTTATCTGAAGAAAGGAAATATGCATAATATCGTTACATCCGGTGTAGGGCTTTTTGGACCAAATATGAGAGTTGGGACTAAAAGCGAAATCTGTGATGTCAGTATATGTTTTAACTGAATCAAAAAGTAAGTCCCCGGCTTCAACTGCAAAAATCAATAAGCAGTTGAAGCTGGGGACTTGTCTGTTTAGTTATGTCTGATCTGATTTTATGCTCAGTCGAGAGCTTTCTCACTTATTTCTTCCAGAAGGTCTTTTTTCAGATCCCAGAGTTTCTGAGAAAGGTCTACATATACTTTCTGAGGATTTACGAAACGTCTGGATTCATCCCAGAGAGTATTCTGCTCTTTCTGGCAGTATTCGCGAAGCTCCATAACAGATGGAGATTCATAGACCCGTTTACCTTCTCTGATGACAGGAACGAGAAGTTCGCGTACTTCATAGGTTCCGCCGAGAACTTTTGTCTTTTTCCAGGTATCGATTGGATCAAAGAGAACCATGTTCTGGTCTGCATCAAGCTTTTCATCAGCAAGGCAGATAAGATCTGCTCTGATTTTTCCGGTTTTTTTATTATAGAGACGATATACGGTTTTATTTCCAGGGTTGGTTACTTTCTCTGTGTTTTCGGAAAGCTTGATCTTAGGTGTAAATTCGGTACTGTCTGCATCTTTGACAGCAGCAAGTTTGTATACACCGCCGAATGCAGGATTATCGTTGGCAGTGATCAGTCGTGTTCCGACACCCCAGGAATTAATCTTGGCATCCTGAGCCTTCAGGCTCTCAATGAGATATTCATCCAGATCGCTGGAAGCGGAAATAACTGCATCGTCAAATCCGGCAGCAGCAAGCATCTTATATGCTTCTTTGGAAAGGTAGGCAAGATCACCACTGTCGATACGGATACCGTATTTGGTAAGCGGAATACCTTCTTCGCGCATTTCCTCAAATACACGAATTGCATTTGGAACACCGGATTTCAGGACATCATAGGTATCTACCAGTAAGGTGCAGGCATTCGGATAAAGTTTGGCATAGGTTTTGAATGCGGTATATTCATCCGGGAAGCTCATGATCCAGCTGTGTGCGTGAGTTCCAAGGACCGGTACGTCGAACATTTTGCCTGTGAGAACACAGGAAGTACCGGCACATCCACCGATGACTGCGGCACGTGCGCCAAAGATACCTGCATCCGGTCCCTGGGCACGACGCAGACCAAATTCCATGATCGCATCACCCTTTGCAGCATAGCAAACGCGGGCTGCTTTGGTAGCAATGAGGCTCTGGTGATTGATGATATTCAGGATTGCTGTCTCTACAAGCTGAGCTTCCATGATAGGTGCTACAACTTTGACAAGCGGTTCTCTTGGGAAGACAACTGTTCCCTCAGGAATTGCATAGATATCACCTGTGAAACGGAAGTTGCTTAAATATTCAAGGAAGTCCTCTTCAAAAATATTCAGGCCTCTGAGATATTCGATATCTTCATCTGTGAATTTAAGATTCTCAATATATTCAATCATCTGTTCCAGTCCGGCAGTGATGGCAAATGCACCTCCGCATGGATTGGTACGGTAAAACATATCGAAGATAACAGTCTGGTTTGTTGGGTTCTTAAAATAGCCCTGCATCATAGTAAGTTCATAAAGGTCTGTGAGCAGAGTAAGATTATTAGCTCTCATATATAGCTCTCCTTTTGGGTTCATAATAATATCTCGGGTGTAACTGTTTATCGCAATTTACAGATATCAGGTCAGGGGCTGAATACCTTTTGACCTGAACATCATCATATATAGCCTGGAGAAATTATTATTAAGATTTTCTGCTGCTTTGATCTCTATGGCAAGTCTTTTAAAGGCATTAGCACTAGTTGCGAGGATTACCATAAGAAAGAGTGTACCAGAAGCAGCAATAAGTTGTTATTGATTATAGCATAATTTTTCCCGGAGTACATAAAAAAAACTCCGGGAAATAGGCGGTATTTTCGTGTTTTTGAAGAAAAATAAAAAAAATTAAAAAAATTTCAAAAAAGGGGTTGCATTTTTCGAAAGACTATTATATAATACCAATTGTCGCGAACGAAGTAGCGAAAACAAAACATAAAGGGCTATCGCCAAACGGTAAGGCAACGGACTCTGACTCCGTCAGTTCAAGGTTCGAATCCTTGTAGCCCTGCTACATGAGGCACCTCGGTATGAGGTGCTTTTTTGTATCTGGATTGGAAAATAAAAAGATAGTTTTTTGTTTTTTGCATGGAAAAGGGTATGAATTCCGGAGATAAGAAACTATTTCGTTACTGTTCACTGGTAATATCCCGCGAAGCGTGTTGCTGAGAACGGAGTGAACAGTAACGCTATTTCTTTGCGAATATCTGCCGGAATAAGTGAAAGAATGGGTTGACAAAGCGAATTTAGCATGCTATATTTTCCATAGTTGTAGTGTGTAACTCGATTTTTGGAGGCATTAACTATACATAACGGAGAGAGTTTATGTATATTAATGCCTTTTTTTTGTACAAAAACCGGTTGAAAAGGGTCTTTTATGCAGAAGCTATTTCCGTAAATAGATATGTCTGCTTACGCAGAAACTATTAAATAGGAAAGGTAGATAAGAGTCACATGAAAGACAAGATTTTCAGCGTTTTGCAGCGAGTGGGACGAAGCTTTATGCTTCCCATCGCAATTCTGCCGGTAGCGGGACTGCTTCTCGGTATCGGAAGTTCTTTTACAAATGCAACCACAATTGAAACCTATGGTCTGACAAAGATTCTTGGTGAGGGTACTTTGCTTCACTCCCTGCTGGTAATCATGAACAGTGTGGGAAGTGCGGTATTTGATAACCTGCCATTGATTTTTGCCGTAGGTGTAGCCATCGGTATGGCAAAGAAGGAAAAAGAGGTTGCAGCTTTATCAGCAGTTATTGCATTTTTTGTAATGAATACAGCAATCAATGCCATGCTTATTGTTACAGGACAGATCCTTGACAACGGACAGGTGGCAGAGACTGTTCTGGAGGGAACCATTACCTCTGTATGTGGTATCCAGTCACTCCAGATGGGTGTGTTTGGCGGTATTATTGTAGGACTGGGAGTAGCTGCCCTGCATAACAGGTTCTACAGGATACAACTTCCAAATGCTCTTTCCTTCTTTGGAGGAACTCGTTTTGTACCGATCATTTCCACGATTGTATATATGTTTGTGGGAATCCTTCTGTATTTTGTATGGCCGGTAGTCCAGAATGGTATTTATGCACTGGGCGGACTGGTAACAGGAACCGGTTATGTGGGAACACTGATCTTCGGTCTGATCAAGCGTGCGCTGATTCCTTTTGGTCTGCATCATGTATTTTATATGCCTTTCTGGCAGACTGCTGTGGGTGGTACCATGGAGGTTGCCGGAAAAATGGTTCAGGGTGGACAGAATATTTTCTTTGCCCAGCTTGCTGACTCTGCTAATATTGCACACTTCAGTGCAGACGCAACCAGATATTTCTCTGGAGAATTTATTTTCATGATCTTTGGTCTTCCGGGCGCGGCACTGGCAATGTATCAGTGTGCAAAGCCTGAGAAGAAAAAAGCAGCAGGCGGTCTTTTGCTGTCTGCAGCACTGGCATGTATGGCAACCGGTATCACAGAACCACTGGAATTTTCATTCCTGTTTGTTGCTCCGGCACTGTTTGTAGTTCAGGTAGTGCTGGCAGGAAGTGCCTACATGATCGCCCATATGTTGAATATTGCAGTAGGACTTACCTTCTCCGGTGGTTTCCTGGATTTCTTCCTGTTTGGTATTCTTCAGGGAAATGAGAAAACAAGCTGGATGAGAGTTATCCCGGTAGGTATTATTTATTTCTTCTTATATTACTTTATTTTCAAATTTATGATTAAAAAGTTTAATTTCAAGACACCTGGCCGTGAGGATGATGACACAGAGACTAAGCTTTATACAAAGGCTGATGTAAATGCCCGCAAAGAAGCACAGAAGGGTGAGAATACAGAGGCCGGAGCAGATCCTGTCAGTGAAGCAATCACCAGAGGTCTGGGTGGCAAGAAAAATATCAGTGATGTGGACTGCTGTGCCACAAGACTTCGTTGTACAGTAAAGGATGCAGCACTGGTAAATGACGAAGTTCTGAAAGCAACAGGTGCATCCGGAGTGGTACACAAGGGACAGGGTGTACAGGTTATTTACGGCCCTAACGTTACTGTGATCAAGTCTAATCTGGAAGATTATCTGGAAACAGCACCGGATACACTGGAAACACCAGCAGCAGAACCACAGGTACAGGAAACAGAAACTCCAAAAGAGGAAGCAGGACAGAAGGTTGTGGACAGAATTGTGATTTCCAGTCCGATCAGTGGTACAGCGGCAGATCTTGTCACTGCACCGGATGAGGCTTTTGCCCAGAAAATGATGGGAGACGGTGCGGTAGTTACACCGGAAGATCCTTATGTATATGCACCGGAAGACGGTGAGGTAGCCTTTGTTTTTGACACAAAGCATGCCATTGGATTTATCACAGAGTCAGGAATCAGTCTGCTGATCCATGTGGGAATTGATACAGTAAAATTAAATGGAAAAGGATTTGAGGCACTGGTAGAAAGTGGTCAGGAGGTAAAGAAGGGAGATCCTATGCTGAAACTGGATCTGGATTATCTGAGCCAGAATGCGCCTTCTATCGTATCTCCTGTTCTTTGTACAGAACTGGAGGATAACCAGAGAATCCATCTTTTGAAGGAGGGTCAGATAAAAGCAGGAGAGCCGCTGTTTGAGGTAGAGGTTCTTCAGTAATATCTGCCCGGATGGGGAAAATACGGATGTCATACAGGATAACAAAAATATTAAATCATAATTCCTTTATGGGAATTGAGAGTAAAAATGATCAGGAATGTCTGATTATGGGAAAGGGAGTTGCTTTTGGCAAAAAAGTGGGACAGACAGTTTCTGTAACCGGAGATGCCAGGGTATATTCTCTGAAGGAGCTGACAGACCGTGGAGAGGCAAAGGACATTATAAAGTCTGTTTCTCCACTGTGTCTGGAGCTGGCCAATGAGGTGCTGGATCAGGCAGAAGAGGAATTTGGAAAGGTTGACCGTTCCATTCTTTTTACCATGGCAGACCATCTTGATTTCGCTGTCCGCCGTATACAGAACGGTGAACAGATCAGTAATCCACTGACAGATGACATCCGTATTATGTTTTATAAAGAATATAAGGTTGCGGGATGTATCCGTGACCTTTTGAAAGAAAAACTGGGAATCAGGATCGATGAACATGAGATCGGATATATTGCCCTCCATGTTCATGCGGCCATTGTGGATGAGAATGTTTCCCAGGCAATGGAAATCGCCAGAACAGTCAGGGAATGCATCTGTATGGTAGAGGAAGAGACCGGAAAATCTATTGATGTAATGTCTCTGAGCTATAACCGTTTGATGAACCATGTACGGTATATGGTTGCCAGAGCCATTCATGGGGAAAAGCTGAAAATGAGCCTGAATGACTACATGTCTGTAAAATTTCCCGGTCCCTACATGACAGCTGAGAAAATCTGTCGTAAAATGGAAAAAAGCCTGAAGCTTCCCATACCGGATATAGAGATCGGTTATCTGGCAATGCATCTGGAGAGAATGATGGACAGAGAAGAAGAATAAAAATCAGAGGAGAATAAAAGGATGAAATCATTTGAATATACTGTTAAAGACGAACTTGGAATCCATGCAAGACCAGCAGGACTTCTGGTAAAAGAGGCAAAGAAGTTCCAGTCCGAATGTACGATCACAAAGGGTGACAAAACAAAAAAACTGACACAGCTTATGATGCTTATGTCTTTGGGCGTAAAGCAGGGCGATACAGTTACCGTAAGTGCAGAGGGTGCTGATGAGGATACCGCAATTGCTGAGTTAAAGGCATTTTTTGAGAATAACTTATAATTTCAGCCAGGGATATACATATTAAAATTCATCATAAATAAGAAGGAGGAAAAAACAATGCAGAGTTATCAGGGAAAATCTGTGTATAAGGGAATTGCAATGGGACCGGTTGTGGTTCTGAAGAAAAATGATTATCAGGTAAAACGTACACGGATTGAGGATCCGGAGGCGGAAATCAAACGAGTAGATGAAGCCCTAGAAAAATCCAAGGAGCAGCTCCAGAAGCTTTATGATAAAGCTGTTCAAGAGGTTGGAGAAGCAAGTGCTGCTATTTTTGAAGTACATCAGATGATGCTGGAGGATGATGATTATCTGGAAGCAATCCAGAATACGATCCGTACAGAGCAGATTAATGCAGAGTATGCAGTAGCTGCTACAGGCGATAATTTTGCTGAAATGTTTGCCTCCATGGATGATGATTATATGAAAGCACGTTCTGCAGATATCAAGGATATTTCAGAGCGTCTGGTCCGTAATCTCAGCGGACAGGATGATGCAGATTTAAGTTCAATTGAACCATCAATCATCGTGGCAGATGATCTGAGCCCAAGTGAAACGGTACAGATGGACAAAGACAAGATCCTGGCATTTGTGACAGTTCACGGTTCCACAAATTCTCATACAGCAATTCTTGCACGTATGATGAATATTCCGGCGCTGATCGGTGTAGATATGAATCTGGAAGAAATTCACACAGGAATGGAGGCAGTTGTAGATGGATTCCAGGGTACTGTGATCTTTGAGCCAGATGAGACTGTGAAAGCACAGACAACAGAGAAAATGGCTGAAGAAGCAGAGAAGCTCAGACTGCTCCAGGAACTTAAGGGTAAGGAAAACGTAACTCTGGATGGCCATAAGATCAATATCTATGCCAATATCGGAAGTGTTGGAGATATCGGCTATGTTATGGAAAATGATGCAGGAGGAATCGGTCTTTTCAGAAGTGAATTCCTGTATCTGGGCAGAAATGATTTCCCTACAGAGGAGGAACAGTTCCAGGCCTATAAGCAGGCGGTACAGATGATGGCAGGCAAGAAGGTGATCATCCGTACACTGGATATCGGAGCAGACAAGCAGGTAGATTACTTTAATCTGGGAAATGAAGATAATCCGGCTATGGGTTATCGTGCAATCCGTATCTGCCTGAAGCAGCCGGAAATCTTCAAGACACAGCTTCGTGCTCTACTGAGAGCAGCAGTATATGGAAATCTGTCCATTATGTATCCCATGATCACTTCCACTGAGGAAGTAAAGAAAATCTATGAGATCGTGGCAGAGGTTGAAGAGGAGCTGAAAGCACAGGAGATTCAGTACAAGATTCCTGAGCAGGGAATTATGATTGAAACTCCGGCAGCAGCGATCATCAGTGACAGACTTGCGGAAATGGTAGATTTCTTCAGTATCGGTACCAACGACCTGACACAGTATACACTGGCTATTGACCGTCAGAATGAGAAACTGGATGAGTTCTATAATCCACACCATGAAGCACTGCTTCGCATGATTCAGATGGTAGTGGACAATGCACATAAATGTGGAAAATGGGCCGGCATCTGTGGAGAACTGGGTGCAGATACTACCCTGACTGAGGAGTTTGTACGCATGGGACTGGATGAACTGTCTGTGGCACCGTCTATGGTATTGAAGCTGCGTAAGATCGTTCGGGAGATGAAGGTAGAAGGGTAATTGTAAAAAAGAATTGCAACTGTAAGATGTAAAATATATGCAGGCGGCTGATCGGATTTCCAATCAGCCGCCTGTGTTGTTACTGTGAACGGAGTGAACAGTAACGTTGTGACATTTGTACCCGGCGCACAAGGCTTCCGTAAAATGCAGCCAGAATCTGCTGGAACAGGGTTCCGATCATAACCGGAAACAGACATTCTGCAGGAAAATATGCACCGGCGATCACTGCACCGGCGCTGATGTTACGCATGCCGGAGCCATAGATCATAGAAACGGTAGATTCTTTATTCTGTTTCGTAACTATGGCAATCAGCCAGCCAATGGCATATCCGCTGGCAGACAGTACCAGAATTATAGCTGTTACAGCCAGACGTTCTCCATTCAGATGCTTTATATAGGGAGAAACCTTGGAGGAATTGGAAGTCACCACAAAAATCAGACACATTTTTGAAAAAGGTGCAAGTTTTTTTGGCCAGGTTTCCATTACTTTTCCATGACTGAATTCATTAAGGCACATGGCGATCACTGCCGGAAGAGCAATCATAAATACCAGTTCTTTCATCATTCCGGCAGTATCCATTTTAATATTGGATCCAACCAGGATTTTCAATGTGGCAGGAATCAGAAAGGGAGAAAGGATGGTATCCAAAATGACCAGTGAAAGGGAAAGGGGATTGTTTCCATTATAAATGGATACCCACATCAGGCTGATCACTGCAACAGGAACCGAAAACTCCAGTACAATTCCGGTAATATAATTAATATTTTCCGGAAAAAACAGAAGACCCACACCATAGGCGGTCACCGGAATCAGAATATGTAAAACCAGAAACATCAGGATCAGAGGAAGTGGCCGTTTAAATACATTTGCTATATCCCGGAACCTGGATTTCAGTGCTCCGATAAAGGTCATAAAAGCAAAAACATAGGTGACATAAGGTACACCATGCCTTGCAATATCCGGAAAAAGTACGCCCACCATAAGGCAGACCGGCGTTACAAAGGGCATCCATTTTTCCATAAAGCTGTTAAATTTATTGAGCATATTACACCTCGGCTTTTTCGTATGATTTTTTTACAGTTTACCACAAAAAAGTGTAAGGGCAATGGTGAAATGAAAAAAAATTGCAGTAAAAAGAGAGACCATCTTGTGCGGATTGGTCTCTCTTTTATGTAGGATATTATTTTTTAATCTCCGGCTGGAATTCTTTTACATCTTTGGCAATCTCGCCGCTTAACAGGAGCATGCAGATCAGGTTCGGGATAGCCATCAGTGCGTTGGCGATATCGGAGAAGTTCCATACCAGGCTGAGAGTCTGGGTACATCCGATATAGACTACCAGTGAAAATATGATTCTGTAGACCATATTATATTTGTGCGTTCCAAACATGTACTCGAAAGCTTTTTCACCATGATACTCCCAGCCAAGGATGGTGGAAAAAGCGAATAATGCGATGCCGATGGTTACCAGCCAGCCGCCTGCAGATCCCAGGACAGTTTCGAATGCTGCGATAGTAACGTCAGAGCCTGTGAGAAGTTCTCCGGCTGCATTTGTTGTTCCAAGTACTCCGGAGGAGGCAATTGCCAGTCCGGTGATGGTACATACAACAATAGTATCCCAGAAGGTTCCGGTCATGTTTATATAGCCCTGGCGTACAGGATTATCTGTGGTTGCTGCGGCTGCTGTGATGGCTGCAGAGCCCATACCTGCTTCATTGGAGAAGACACCACGTGCAACACCGAATCTCATGGCATTCATCATGGAAGCAACGATGGAACCGCAAAGTCCGCCGCCCACTGCTTTTACGGAGAAAGCCATTTTGAAGATCATGGCTAGACCGGAAGGCAGATTGGAAATATTTCCAATGATTACGATCAGACCGCAGATAACGTAAAAGATTGCCATGGTAGGAACAACAACAGCGGAAACTTTGGAGATGGATTTGATTCCGCCTACAATGATGACCAGGGATAAAACGGTGATCACAACTCCGGAAATCTGTGTCGGCACATTAAATGTGGAGTGAAGTGCGCTGGCAATGGAGTTGCCCTGTGTCATGTTTCCGATACCAAAGGAGGCGATAACAGCAAAAAGTGCAAACAGCCATGCAAGAATGGCACCAAAGGTTTTGTTTTTCAGTCCTTTTTTCATGGTGTACATAGGACCGCCGCTCATTTCGCCTTTTGCATTAACTTCACGATATTTGATGGCCAGCATACATTCACTGAATTTGGAGGTCAGACCGAAGGCTGCGGAAATCCACATCCATACCAGAGCTCCGGGACCACCGGAAACCATGGCTGTGGCAACACCGACGATATTTCCGGTACCGATGGTGGCTGCCAGTGCGGTTGTCAGTGCGGAAAAAGGTGATACATCTCCCTGTCCGCGGCTCTTGGTGCGGGCTTCCTTGCTGAGTGTGCTTTTCAGTGCATAGCCAAGGTTACGCCATGTAAGAAATCTGGTGCGCACAGTCAGGAAGATACCGGTTCCGACCAACAGGATCAGCATCACAGGTCCCCAGACAAAGTCATCAATTCTGGTAACAATTTCGTTTAAAGAATCCATAAATCGTTCCCTCCCTCATAAATTTTATACTTTACCTTTATTTCAGAACTTATAAAGACATTACTTATTTGGGTATGATTAGTTATTTTTCTTCTGAAAAGCAAAAAGAGCCATGTTGTGAACAACATCGCTCTTTTCTGGTAAGTATTAATTTACTGTATTATAAGCTTGTTTTGCCTGGATTGTCAATACAATTTCTTTATAAAATACTTCGAAGATTTACAGAGCTGAATATCCGTAGCTGCTGACAATGGCATCGATTTTCTGCTGCCTCTGACACATTGGACATTTTGTAGATGAATAGGAATGATAGTCCGGTATATCTTTGGTGTTAAAAATAGAATATACAGGGAGAGAAGCCACGCTGTCTACTCTGCTGAATATGGCTGCGATACCTCTGATAGTGCCTCCGTAATACAGAATGCTCTCGATTGCTTTGGACAAAGTAGAGCCTGTGGTAATCGAACCATTGAGGATCAGTACATTTTTGCCCTTGATCATTGGCTGAAAATTATCACGGAAGATAATCTGTCCGGAATTGCTGGATTCAGGAGTAATCACGTAGATCGTCTGATGAGCATTCAGGGAAAAAATGCCGGCTTTGGTAAGTTCTTCAGAAAGATATGCGCCAATTACTTCCAGTCCGTCCATACAGATAATGGTATCAACAGGAGTAGATACTTCATAATTAGCAGCCAGTTCGTGAGCAATATTCTGTGCTTCGGCAGTTCTGGATTTCATAGTTGTAAGATCCAGATAGTGAGTGATATGTGACTGAGATGTGACGAAATGTCCGGGAATTACCTTCAGCTGAATGCGGCTGTCACCACGGGCGTAGATTTTTGTCATGTTTTCCAGATTCATAAGAATACCTCCCTCGTTGAAAAAAAACGTGTAACTGTTCAGTAGCTTTGCGGTTAGCAGACCATTGAACAGTTATAAATCAGTACACTAATCTTATAAAACATTGTAGCATTGTTTTGCCAAAAAATAAATAATATTGTACAAAATCAATAAAAAATTATGCGATATGTATGAAGATTGTTAATAAAATACCAAAAAACATATAACGATGATCCCCTGGTGCATTGATGGAAGTATTATTTACGAGGGTTGCTATAGATTGGTTGTGAGTTATGGAGAATGGAATAAACAGTGATGGGTGTGGAAATGGGAAACAGAAGAGAATATTCTATAGAAGTAATATATGTGAAATGATATAATGATTTTCAGTCTATTATTGACTGTCAGAAAAAGAGAAAAGATGAGATAAAAAATGTATACAGCAGAACGAATAGAAGAATTGGATGAAAATAGGAGCCTGATAAAAGTGACAGATTAACAGCCTGATATTTTGACTGCGAAAAGTGAATAATCATAAGAAAATCTTAAGAATTTGTCCCTTTCATATTAAGAAGCTTCGATTATTCTAATATCAGAAATACAAAATAAGAAGCCGGGATGTCTGTACATGAGAGATTTCAGACAGGCATTTCGGATGATGAGGGAGGTGTGTAAAGTGGCGAATATTCTGGTCTGTGATGATGATAAAGACATTGTAGAGGCAATCAGTATTTATCTGGAGCAGGAAGGCTATACGGTCCTGAAGGCATACGACGGTGTGGAGGCGATTAACGCATTGCGCAGTCAGTCGGTGGATCTGCTGATCATAGATATTATGATGCCGAAGCTGGATGGCATCCGGGCTACTTTAAAGATAAGGGAAGAGAATCCTCTTCCGATCATTATTCTTTCTGCGAAATCAGAGGATGCAGATAAGATCCTTGGATTAAATGTAGGGGCAGATGATTATGTAACCAAGCCCTTTAATCCCCTGGAACTGGTGGCGAGGGTGAAATCACAGCTTCGCAGATATACAAGGCTGGGAGCAGCAATACCTGTGGAGAATGCTCATATTTATGAGACAGGAGGTCTGAGTATAAACGATGACCTGAAGGAAGTCAGGGTAGACGGTGATGTGGTGAAGCTGACACCGATTGAGTACAATATCCTGCTTCTGTTGATGAAAAACCAGGGAAGGGTATTTTCCATTAATCAGATTTACGAAAACATCTGGAATGAGGAAGCAGTTGCTGCAGATAATACGGTGGCAGTGCATATCCGGCATATCAGAGAAAAAATTGAGATTAATCCAAGAGAACCAAAATACCTGAAAGTTGTGTGGGGGCTTGGATATAAAATTGAAAAAATTTAACCGAATCAAGTAGCGAAGCGGATGATTTTATCCGCTTGACCTAAATCAAGTAACGGAGCGAATGCAAAGGAAAGGGACAAATTTATGAAGGGAAAAGGATACAGGAGCAATGCTGCCAAGGCAGTTTGGATCATAATCGTACATCTGGCAGCAGTGGCGGCTGTGATATGTGCAGCATTTTTTGTAATGATTTATCAGACGGGGATTCGTCTGGATGACAGAGGGAAAAGTTATATTCAGTCAGAGGGATTCAGGGAACGTCTGAATTCCAGAAGTACGGATATTCTGGCAAGTCTGTCAGCAAAAGAGGATATAGATTATCTTACAAACGCAGGTTCATCGGCAGTGATCGATCTGGCAGAGTTTGAAGAAAAGGAAATCAACCGTGATTCGTTGAGTGAGCTTTCTTTTAAGAATGGATCCGGAGTGGCATATTCGGTAAAAGATCTGCTGGAGTGGGCGCAGGACTGGGCAGGAGTTGGAGAGCGCTATGATGATGGAGGAAGCTTTGGCAATACAGGACAGTTTATCCAGTGTAAGGCTTCGGATGGCAGCAGTCATTATTTTGCTTTAAATGATTTTAAGAAACTGGCGACAGATGGGACATTAAAGGTTAATTATGATCAGGATATCATGGAAGAGTATGATGCTTCCTATGAGATAAAATTTGCAGAAAAAACAGAAAATCAGAAAATAGATGCTGCCATTGAACTGGGCTACTGGAGTGATTCGGATCACCGAAGTCTGGGAAGTATTACAGATAAAGAACATAATACAGAATATCCGGAGTTTTATTTCTGTGAGATATGGAGTTTTACAGAGAAATTTACCCCCCAGGGTGCGGAAAGTCTTCCGGATGCAGTCAATTCCAGTACGGAATGGAATGGAAAACTTGAGGATGCCTATAGTGAACTGGCAAAGATCCTGGACTGTATCAGAGCTGTTCAGGATGATATAAATGTCAGTGACTGTGCCATATCACTTACGTCAGTATATCAGACATCCGGAGACTATGAGGAAGGGAGTACCAATCTCACATATCTTTTCGCAGATAAAGAGAAAAAGACAATCTATACAAACAGAAAAGCATACAGCAGCTATTCACAGCTGGAGCAGAACCTTGAGACAATATTTAAAGAAAAAGCATATGCAGTTGTTTACCCGGAATTAAGTAAGTGTGTAACAAATATTCCGGATGCAGATCTGCAGTTGTGGAATCATACCATTGATCAGAGCTTTGACACAAAGGATTTTATATTTGCAGTTTCGGTTGATACGAAATTTTCTGTGGCAGATTCCATGGCTGATGAGGCAGAGAATTATAAGACATATTCAAAGCTTATGTTTCCGATGCTGGCAGGAGCGGTCTTTGGAAGTGTGCTCTGGCTGATCGGTATGGTGTGGCTGACTGTGACAGCAGGAAGGAAACCAAAGGATGAAGAAATTCATCTCAACGGATTTGACAGATGGTATACAGAAATTGCGGCAGGAGCAGTGATCGGTATATGGCTGGCAGGAACGATCATATCGGGAACTTTGATCGCCAACTCATCATTGGGTTACAGTTATGCAGTAGTGACAGTGATTGTTACCTGTCTCATATGTGGGACTTATACAATGGCATGGTTTCTGATCGGATATCTCAGCCTGGTAAGAAGAATAAAAGCAGGAACCTTATGGAAAAACAGTCTGATTAGAACAGTTCTGAAATGGATTGGAAAATGCAGTGGGAAACTTGCCGATTTTGCCAGAGCTTTTTCCAGAAATACAGCAGAAAAAATAAAAGTTCTGCTTGTGGGAGGAGCATTTTTATTCTTGCAGTTCCTGATCATTGGTTGCGGATTCACAGGTGCAGGAGTATTCCTGATGATATTACTGATTGTAGATGCGGCTGCTGTGATTTTTATCATCAGAAAAGCGGATGGGCTGGATCTTATTATGGATGGTCTGAAGAAAATAAGCGATGGAGAACTGCAGTATAAGATCAAAACAGATACACTTACCGGAAAACAGAAGGTGATGGCAGAATATATCAACAATATTGGAGGTGGTCTGGATGCTGCTGTGGAAAACAGCCTGAAAAAAGAAAGAATGCAGACAGAGCTGATCACAAATGTTTCCCATGACCTGAAAACACCTCTGACTTCCATTATCAATTATGTAGATCTGATGAAACGGGAAAATCCGACAGATCCGAAAATACAGGAATATTTACGTATCCTGGATGAGAAATCTCAGAGACTGAAGGTGCTCACAGAGGATGTGGTAGAGGCATCCAAGGCAAGCACCGGAAACATCAAGCTGGAGATGAATGATATTGATTTTGTGGAAATGGTGCAGCAGGTGATCGGAGAATTTGAAGAGAAATTCCAGGAGAAGAACCTGACTATGATGGTACATTTCACAGACGAATCGTCCATTATCTACGCAGACGGTCAGAGAATGTGGCGTGTTCTGGAAAATGTATTCGGTAATGTTGTGAAGTACGCAATGGAAGGCACCAGAGTTTATGCAGAGATCAGCAACAGAAATAAAAAAGTAACCTTTTCCCTGAAAAACATTTCAGCACAGCCTTTGAATATCTCTGCGGATGAACTGACAGAACGATTTATCAGAGGAGATGTGGCGAGAAATACAGAAGGAAGCGGACTGGGACTCTCTATCGCAAAGAGTCTGACAGAGCTGCAGGGAGGTGAGTTTAAGCTATACCTGGATGGGGATTTGTTTAAGGTAATGATCACATTTGTAGCAAAGAATTATAGTAAATGATATAACGTAGAATAAAGATTTACTCATAAAGATCATTGATTTATACTTGGAAATAGTAGCTACGAGTAAAAAAAGCAACAGTTTATGGAAGTTGTTTTAAAATTTTAAAAGAATATAAAGGGATTTCGAAGAGTCTGTAATGGGCTTTTCGGAATCCTTTTTGCGTTACATGGTAATTTCAGAGAAAACAGGATTATTTTTCACAACAAGATAAGAAATGTTCAAGGCAAGATTATTAATCGACCCAAATCCCCTTTTTGAGTAGTATGTAATCAAGAAATATTTCTGGAGAACAAATAAAAAATTCAATAGAAAAAAGGAGATTACTATTATGAGCTTAAACAAAATGAGAGACATTCTGAACGAAAACAAACCATCCGTAAACACAAGAATCTGGAGCGCATGGCCAACAGTTGTAGAAGCAGCTGCATCAACAGGAAACTTTGATTACTTTGAATTCCTTGCAGAGTATGCACCATTCTCCTTCCAGGATCTTGAGAACTTTGTAAGAGCATGCGAACTTCACGGAGCGGGTTCCATGATCAAAGTAGATTTCCAGAACAGAGCATATGTAGCACAGAAAGCTGCAGCAGTAGGATTCCAGGCAATCCTTTTCACAGATCATGAAACACCGGATCAGGTAAGAGAAACATTAAAGCTGATTACTCCGAAAACACCGGAATATGACGGGAAATTCGGATATCCAAACGCAAGATGGATCGGCTATCATCCGGAATTAAAACAGATGGATTATGCTGCAATGAACGGAAGTCTTGTAAAAGCTTTCATGATCGAGAAGAAAGAAGCAATGGATAACATCGAAGAAATCTGCTCTATCCCGGGTGTAGATATGGTACAGTTCGGACCTTCCGATTACTGCATGAGTCGTGGATGGAACTGCGCAGACCACAAAGAAGATATCAAAGAAGCACACGAAAAAATGATCAAAGTAGCTCTGGAGCATGGCGTACAGCCAAGAGTTGAGATTGCTACTCTTGAGGAAGCTGAGTACTACAAAAACCTCGGCGTAAAACATTTCTGCATCTTGGATCAGATGGATATCCTCATGGCAGCATGGAACGGAACCTGCGGCGATGTTAAGAAAATGGCGGACAGCATCAAATAATTTTTATACAGACGGAGGCAGGATATGAAAATTGTTGTATTAGACGGATATACAGAGAACCCCGGTGATTTAAGCTGGGCTCCTCTGGAAAAATACGGTGAACTTACAGTATACGACAGAACATCCTATGTAGATTCTCCTCTGATTGCAGAAAGAATCGGGGATGCAGAAATCGTCATCATCAATAAAACACCAATCACAAAAGAAACGATTGATAAATGCCCGAACATCAAACTCATTGCAGTTCTGGCGACAGGATACAACGTAGTTGATTACAACTATGTAAAAGAAAAAGGAATTCCGGTTGCAAACGTACCGACTTACGGAACACAGATCGTTGGTCAGTATGCAGTAGGACTTTTGATGGAAATCTGCTCTCATTACGGACATCATGCACAGACAGTTGCAGAAGGTAAATGGGAAAACAATGCAGACTGGTGCTACTGGGACTACCCGATGATCGAACTCTATGGAAAAACAGCCGGAATCATTGGCCTTGGAAGAATCGGACAGGCAACGGCGAAGATCTTAAATTCCATGGATATGAAAGTGATCGCTTACGATGCATATGAAAGTGAAGCAGGAAAGAAACTTGCTGAGTATGTAGATCTGGATACACTTTTCGCACAGTCAGATGTAATTTTCCTTCACTGCCCGCTCTTCCCGGAAACAGAAGGAATCATCAATAAAGAAAACATCGCAAAGATGAAGGACGGAGTCATCCTCATCAACAACAGCCGTGGCCAGCTCGTTGTAGAGCAGGATCTGGCAGACGCATTAAACAGCGGAAAAGTTTATGCAGCAGGACTGGATGTAGTTTCCACAGAACCGATTAAGGGAGACAATCCTTTACTCAAAGCAAAGAACTGCTTTATCACACCACATATTTCCTGGGCAGCGCAGGCGTCCAGACAGAGAATCATGGATATCACAGCAGACAATCTGAAAGCATTTGTCGAAGGAAATCCAGTAAACATTGTGAATAAATAAAAAGATACGAAAGGAGTAATCACGATGGAACTCTTAATTGGACTTGATATAGGAACAACTGCTCTGAAGGTAGCGTGCTTTGATAAGAAAGGTACACTTCTGGCAGTATCCACACAGGAGTATGATCTGATTACTCCACAGACAAATTATGTAGAAGAAGAACCTGAGGTATACTGGAAGGCTTTTCTGGATGGAATCAAAGACCTGAAAAGCCAGTATCCCATCAGTAAAACTGATAAGATCGCACTGGCAATGTCAGCACAGGGAGAAACGCTTTTATTCCTGGACAAAGCTGGCAAGTCCCTGAGAAATGCCATCGTATGGATGGATAACAGGGCAGAGGAAGAAGCCAGGGAACTGGAAGGCAAATTCGGAAACGGTACCTGCTACAAGGTGACTGGACAGGTAAGCTTTGAACCCTGCTGGCCTGCATCCAAAATCCTGTGGGTCAAAAAAAATGAACCACAAATTTTCCAAAAAACAGATAAATTCCTCTTGATTGAAGATTACTTCATCTACAGACTCACAGGAAAATTTGCCACAGAACCATCCCTGGTCTGCTCTTCCACCTACTGGGATATCATCAACAGAAAATATTGGCAGGAAATGCTGGACTATCTGGAAATCCGGGAAGAACAGCTTGCACCGGTAGTAGAATCCGGAAATGTAATCGGAAAAATCCTGCCGGAAGTAACAGAAGAACTGGGACTTGGAGAAGATATTACTATCTGTACAGGAGCACTGGATCAGGCAGCCGGAGCTATCGGTGCAGGAAATATCCGCGAGGGAATGTTCTCCGAAACAATCGGTGCAGCACTTGCAGTGTGTGTACCTGTATCCAGACCAGTATTTGATCCTGCCGGAAAAATGCCACTATTCTGTTTCCCGCTGGAAGGAATGTATATGATCCATACCTTTACAAACGGGGGAATGACTCAGAGATGGTTCAGAGATAAATTCTGTAATGTAGAAATGATGGCAGAAGAACTGGGATGTGGAAATGCTTATGACATGATCAGTAAACAGGTAGAAAAAGTACCTGCTGGCTGTGATGGTCTGGTAATGCTGCCGCATTTATCAGGATCTATGGCACCGGACAGCAATGCAAAGGCAAAAGGTGTTTATTTCGGATTTACCTTACAGCACACAAAAGCACACTTCATGAGAGCAATTTATGAATCTCTCGGATACATATTAAAAAGAAATATTGATTCCCTTGCAGATATGGGAATTTATGTAAAAGAAATCCGTTCCTTAGGGGGCGGTTCCAAGAGTAAGATCTGGAATCAGATCAAGGCAGATATTAACCAGGTAACTCTGGAAACCGTAAAATCTGTAGAAGCAGCTTCTCTGGGAGCTGCAATCCTGGCAGGAAAAGCAATCGGAATTTTTGACAGTACTGAGAATGCAGTTGACAGCATGGTAGAAGTAAAAGACCGTACAGAACCTTGCCCGGAAAAGAAAGATGTATATGAAGCTGGTTATCAGATGTATCAGAAATTATTTAAGGACCTTACCGAATGCTTCGAATTAACCAGATAATATCGTCAGAGCAACCAGATAAAAACAAGATAAGAAATATAAATTTATTGGATAAACCTGAAGTTTATAAAGTAATGCCCTTGAATTAGCCAAATACAGGGAAACGAATACTGAAACCAATGATAAGGAGACGAAAATGATGTTAGAGAAGATTATTATCATGCTTACACATAATGACAAAACAGTACCGGATGCAATTGAAATTTTTGAAGAAAATAAGGATCTTCCAATTCAGTACTGGGGATTTAAGGATGTAGGAATGGAACCTGCAAAGATGAAAGTTCTCTGTGACAAGATGCATGAAGCAGGAAAGACTGCTTTCCTTGAAGTTGTATCTTATTCCGAAGAAGAGTGCATGCGCGGTGCCAAACTTGCAGTAGACTGTGGCTTCGACTATCTTCTTGGAACTCTTTACTATGACAGTGTTGCAGCATATATCAAAGAACATGGTCTGAAATACTGCCCATTTGCAGGAAAAGTTTCTCAGAGCCCAAGTATTCTGGAAGGAACAGTAGAAGAAATGCTTGCTCAGGAAGCTAAATTTGCAGAAAACGGTGTATATGGAACAGACCTTCTTGGATATCGTTATGTAGACGGTGATCCAAACGTTCTGGCAGCAGAATACATCAAAAATGCAAAACGTCCGGTATGTCTCGCAGGAAGCATCGGATCAGAAGAACGTATGAAACTTGTAAAAGAAATGAATCCGTGGACATTCACAATGGGAAGTGCTTTATTTACAAAGAACTTCGTAAAAGACGGATCATTCCGTGACAATCTGAAATATGTTGTTGATTTTCTTAAAACACTCTAATTAAAACAAAACAGGCAGATGATACTGCCTGCCTGATATAAAAACTGCTAAATATTGCAGGAAAAGGAGGACCGTACAGATGAAAGTGATCAGGCAATGTGAAGCAAATGTAGAGCTGGACGGACCGGAGGTTGTCAGAACATATCTGGAAACCGGTAAGATTACTTTTGGCTCTTCTACATTACTTCCGGGACAGACCGGAGGAATTGATTCGGGACACCCGCAATCTCACGAAGTCTTTTTCGTGAGCCGTGGACATGTGATCATGCGTAACACAAATACTATGAAATGTTTTGAGCTGAATGAGGGAGATATTATCCTTGTAGAGGAAGGCGAACCTCATGAGCTTACCAATATTGGAATGGAGTCGGCAGTTATTACATGGAGCTGCGCACCGAGTCATATAAAATAATCTGTAACTGTTCAGTGAATCCACAGTTATGAGCCAGAATCTGTTGAAGACCGCCCTCGGAAATGAGATTCTGATAGCTTCATACAAAAATCTCGTCGATCAGTGATTTATTGAATAGCTGCAAAACACCAAGTCATAAAAATAAAGACCGGGAGTTTGCCGGTCTTATAAAAGATAAAACGTGATATGCACTGCGAAAAAAGCAGTGGAACAGGAGGAAAATATGAATCAGCCAAGAGTTGGACTTGTAGGAGTAACCTGCAAATATGAAAGCGGCGGACAGCGAGCAGAAGAACTGCTGGCAGGAATTAAGGGTGCGTTGAAAAAGAAAAATCTGGATGTTGTATGTGCGGAAAAAGTAGCATGGGATTCCGCAGATGCCATTGATGTATGTAAACAGTTTAAAAAAGAGAATCTGGATGCGCTGGTAATTGTGGAAGTAACCTGGACTCTGGATTCCATGCAGTATCTTTTTATTAATGAACTCAATCTCCCTACTGTATTCTGGGCAGTTCCATACACAGAGACATTCTCTATCGGATTTGTACAGCATTTTGGTTCTATACTGAAAGCACAGGGATATGAATACGATTATGTATATGGTCTTCCGGAAGATGAGTCACTGTCTGAAAAGGTTAAAACAGTTGCGGAAGCAGGACAGATCATTAAAGCAGTTAAAGGAATGCGTCTTGCACTTGTGGGACCGCGTCAGACCTGGCGTGTGGCAGGTTCCCAGGATATGTCTTCAGAAGAATGGGAGTTTTCACGTAAATTTGGTGTAACGCTGGTTCATGTAGAGATGAGTGAGATCACAGAAATTTCTGATGCTATCAGCGATGAGGAAGCAGAGAAGAAATTGTCCTGTCTGGAAAAAAGAACAGGTAAAGTTCTGGCAGACAAAGAGACAATGTTCCATATGGTAAAAACATATATGGCAACAAAAGAAATCATTAAAAAATATTCTCTGGATGCACTTGCAGCAGAATGCTATCCAATGTATAGTGGTCTCATGAATATCACCTCTTCCTGGCTTGCAGATGAAGGAGTGATCGTAGATACAGAAGGCGATATCGGTCATACCATGGTTATGTATATGCTGAACATGGCTGCCAAAGGCGGTGCATGTGCATTAGGTGAAGTGGGCAGTATGGATGATGTAAATAATATTCTTGCACTGGCTCATGAAGGAAGTACAGCACATTCCCTTGCAGCATCCCTTGAGCAGGTACAGATTTCTCCGAGTGGCGATAAAGGCTGCTTTGTAGGTTTGCCTCTGAAACCTATGTCAGATGTGACTGTATCAAGCATTGTAGGAAGTAAGGGACATTACAAGCTTCTGGTAGAGAAAGCAGATACAGTAGAAGCAACTCATGAAGAATGGGTAGAAGGCGGAGAGAAACTTCTGGTTAAACTTCATGTTGCAAAGAAAGCAAGCACTGTAGTAGATGATCTTATGGAAAAGGGAATGGATCACCATCTGCTTGTAAAAGAAGGCGACCATACTGCGGTTATGGGAGCAGTATGCAAGTATATGGGAATTGAGAAAGTTACGCTGTAATTTTCTGATCTGAAATATAGAAGATAATGATAAAGTACAAAAAGGTACAACGGTTTATGGAACTGTTGTACCTTCTTTTGTCGTATGAAATAAGACAAAAAGAAACTCGAAATGACAAGATAAGAAATGTAGAAATCAAGATAAATAATAGTAAATAATATATCGCAGAGTTATAATCAGTACATCAAAAGAAAACAAGAATCGGTTCTAAAAAGATAATCTGAAAGAAAGGTACGTGTGAGATTTATGAAAAATTATGTTGTAAAAGCAAAAGAGCTGAGAGAATATGTAGAGAAGATTTTTCAGGCAGTTGGATTAAAAAAAGAAGAAGCGGAATCAGTAGCAGAACTGCTTGTACATGCCGATTTAAGAAATGTACGCAGTCATGGTGTTCTCCGTACAGTTCCATATGTAGAAAAAATCAAAGACGGTGGCGCTTCTAAAGTAAGCACATATCCAGTTGTTCACGAAACAGCTAACACAGCAGTTATTGATGCGCAGGGAGGACTTGGAGCACTGGCTGGTGAAAAAGCTGTGAAAATCGCCAGAGAGAAAGCAAAAAATAATCTGATCAGCATGGTAGTCGTTCGAAACAGTAATCATTTTGGAATGGGCGGACATTGGGCATTAAAGCTTGCCGGCGATGATATGATCGGTTTTGCTTGCTCTAATACAGATCTTACCATGGGACCGCCAAACTGCAAAGAGCCATTTATGGGTAACAATCCATTTTCTTTTGCATTCAAAGCAGGCGAGAAATATCCAGAGGTTTGTGTAGATATGGCGACAAGTGGAGTTGCTTTTGGAAAATGCAAAGATCTTGCAAAACGTGGAAAAGAAATTCCGAGTGGATGGATGCTTGACAAAGATGGAAATGATACAACTAAACTGGAAGACTGCTTTATGATGACACCAATGGCAGGACATAAAGGATTTGGAATTGCATTTGTTGTTGAGTTATTTGCAACACTGTTATCAGGCGGTGTGTTATCTCCGGATATTAACAATCAGGATCTTACAGATACACCAGAACTTTCCAGTCAGTGCTTTGCATGCTTCAATATTTCTGCTTTCCGTGATCTGAAAGAATTCCAGGAAACAGCAGAAAACTATATTGATCGTTTACATGAACTTCCGATGAAAGAGGGAGCTGCGAAATATCCAGGAGAGATTGAATATACAAATAAAAAGATTAATGAAAAAGAAGGCGTTGTTCTTCCGGAAACACTGGTAGACGATTTGATTGGACTGGGTAAAGAATTTAATATTAACGGAGAATTTCTGAAGGAAACTGTTACAGATCGACAGTAAAAAGTCGCTTTACAGGAGAATAGAAATTAAAACTATATAATGAGGCTGATCGGTGGATTGCATGTTATGGGGAAAACATACAATCATACAATCCACTTGATCTAAGGGAGGTATTTAAAATGAAAAAAGGTGTACTTGCGGCATTTGTGGCAGCAATGCTGGCATTTAGTTTAACAGCATGTGGTGGAACGGGAACTTCTGAAAGCACGGATAAAGCAAGCTCAGATTCATCTTCAGATAAAGTGGTAACATTGAAATTTGCACATACAGTTCAGTCAGGAACAAAGACTGCAGAGTGTATTGAAAAATTCTGTGAAAAAGTAGAAGAAGCATCAGATGGAAGATTAAAAATTGAAAATTATCCGGACTCTCAGCTTGGTGATGATGATGAGATTTGTGATCAGATTTACAATGGTGCAGCAATGCTTGATTATGTTGATCCGGCTAAAATGGAAGATTATTATGCTGATTACAGTATTTTGGTAACACCGTATTTCTTTGACAGTGCAGATGAAATTAAAGAATTTGCATGGTCAGATCTTGGACAGGAATTATCAGAAGGATGTGCGGCTAATGGAATGAAATGTCTTGATAATATGGGCGGATATTACGGAGCACGTCAGATTATGTCAAAAAAAGAAATCATTACACCAGAGGATATGAAGGATGTAAAATTCCGTGTTCCTTCAACTACTATGTGGGTTGCCATGGCAAATGCATGGGGAACAAATGCAACAAGTGTAGCTTTTTCTGAGGCATATACAGCATTAAGTCAGGGCGTTTGTGATGCGATTGAAAATCCTGTTCCGGCCATGCTGCAGGCTAGCTTCCAGGAAGTATGTAAGTATTTAAATATGACAAGTCATATGTATGCTGCAAATGGTATTGTAATGAGTAATAAAGTATTCGAAAAGCTGGATAAAGATTTACAGGATATTCTGGTAGATACAGCAAAAGAATTTGACGAATGGACTTTCACAGAAGTTTCGGCAGAAGAAAAAGAAGCAGCAGAAAAAATGAAAGAAGATGGTGTAACAATCAATGATCAGGTAGATATTGAGGCATTTAAAGAGGCATCAGAAAGTATCTACAGTACTTATGAAGGTTGGTCTGATGATCTGGTTGAGAAATGCCAGAAGACTCTTGCAGAGATTAGGGGTGAGTAAATGAAAAAATTTCTGACTAATATTGAAGAAATTATTACAGGCGCAGCACTCTGTGTTATGACAGTACTCATTGTAATGAATGTATTTTGCAGACTGTTTTTAAAGAAGAGTTTTACCTGGTCAGAAGAAATATCATATATTTGTTACGCATATGTGATATTTGTAGGTTCCAGTTCTTTGTATAAACGTTTCGGACATAGTGCTATTGACCTGGTGGTGCGTGCGTTTCCTCAGAAAGTACAAGTTATATGTGCAATATTTTCTACAGGCGTATTGACAGTTACCTGTGCTCTTAGTTTTGTATTAAGCTGTGGATATTGTGCAAACAGTTGGACCAGAAGAACACAGCTTCTGAAAATACCGTATTCAGTAGAAGCTTTTGCATTAGTACTGGGATTTGGATTTATGCTGATACATTCTATTATGTTCTTTAAAAATGTTATTACTAAAAAAGATTATTTCCATGAAATTCCAATATATGAGAATATATATAAAATCGATGCTCTGGAAGACCAGGTGCAGTCAGCTTTGGAATATCAGCAGGAAAAGGAAAAAGAAAACAAAGGAGGAAAATTATAATGCCAAATATACTTCCGATTTTAATTGTTTTTGTATTATTTTTCCTGGGTGTACCAGTAGCTTTTGCAATGCTTATTGCCAGTTTTATTTATTTCACATTTATGTGTGATGGTGTAAATATGTTTACTATGGTATCTTCGCTTTTGACTAACTCGGAAAGTTTTACAATGCTGGCAGTTCCATTCTTTGTTACAGCAGGAACAGTTATGGGATATGGTGGAGTATCAGAAAATCTTATGGACTTTTGTGAAATGCTTACAGGAAGATTTACTGGTGGGCTGGGAGCAACAAACTGTCTTTTATCAACATTCATGGGAGGAATTTCCGGTTCGTCCTGTGCAGATGCAGCATTTGAAGCGAAAATGTTAGTTCCGGAAATGGAAAAAAGAGGATATTCCAAGGGATATGCGTCAGCAATTACAGCAGCGTCTTCCTGTATCACTCCTATTATTCCTCCGGGAATTGCATTAATCATTTATGCAACAGCAGCGGGATGTTCTATCGGAGATATGTTCATGGCCGGATATATTCCTGGAATCCTGATTTGTGTGGCTTTGATGGTAACTAATTATTTTATTTCAAAGAAACGTGGCTGGTTACCAACCAGAACAAAAAATCCAACACCTCGTGAATTTGCAAAACAGACAGGTAAATCAATTTGGGCATTGATGCTTCCGCTTGGAATCATTATGGGAATGCGTTTAGGATGGTTTACACCTACAGAATGTGCAGCAATCACAATTGTATATTCAGTGTTGGTAGGAGCTTTTGTTTATCGTAGATTAAAAATTAAACATATTAAACCCATTATTGTAGAATCTGTTAATAATACAGCTGGAGTATTGTTGATTCTTTCTTCTGCAAGCTTATTTTCAAGATATATGGTATGGGAAAGTATTCCGCAGAAAGCAGCAGCAGCACTCGCAGGAATTGCTACAAATAAAGTTGTATTTATTATTATTGTACTTCTATTTATGTTGTTTTTAGGAATGTTCCTGGATACAGCAGCAGCTCTTGTAATTTTACCACCATTACTTCTTCCTGTAGCAATGGGATTAGGAATTAACATTGTACATTTCGGAATCATTCTGTGTCTGATGGATACAATTGGTGGAATTACTCCTCCGTTTGGTGTAATGTTGTTTGCAGTTATGGGCGTGACAAAGGTAAGTGTCAGAGAATATCTGAAAGAAGGATGGCCATTGATCCTAGCTGTATTTGCCGTAATTTTACTGGTAAGCTTCGTACCAGAGATATGTCTGTTTCTTGTGAATATATAAAATAAGTGTAATATGAAAAATTATCGGAAAGAAAATAATGACGTATGTGATTACTTTCTTTCCGACTTTTTTAATTTTAATAAGTAACATATCAAATTTGAAAAAATTTTAGAAAAGGAGACAAAATGAAGACATTATATATATCTGATCTGGATGGAACTTTATTTAATAAAAGCAAAAAAATATCAATATTTACTGCAGATGTAATTAATAAATGTATTGAGGAAGGAATGCTGTTTTCCGTAGCAACAGCGAGAATGCCATATGGATGTGACTATCGTTTAAAAGATATACATATGACAATTCCGGGGATTTTGACCAATGGAGTGTTTTTGTATGATTTCAAAAATGAAAAGTATGTATCTGTGGAAAATATAGGGGCTGAAGTTGCAAAACAGGTAGTCAAAATTTTTAAAGATGTTAAGTTATCATGTTTTGTATATATTTTTACACAGGATAAGATAAATATTTATTATGATACTAAGTCTATGGAAGAGCAGACACAATACTATAGTGACAGAGCATTAGAAAAATGCGGCGAAGTAAAAATGGTATCAGATTTGAAACAGATACTGAATACAGGAGATATATGTTATCTTGCGTATACAGGACATAAAGAAGAATTGCAGCCAGTATGTGAAAAGTTGGATAAGCTAAAGGGGATTTGTTATTCATTCTATTTGAATATATATAATGGGATGTACTGTCTGGAAATATTCAGTGATAAAGCAAATAAAAAAAATGCGCTGATTAAATTGAAAAAACTTCTGGAGTGTGAAGAAGTGGTTGTATTTGGCGATAACTTTAATGATCTTCCAATGATAGAGCTTGCAGATAGAAGCTATGCACCAGAAAATGCGTTGCCAGAAATAAAGGAAAAAGTTACAGAAGTACTGGAAGATTGTGATCATGATGGTGTTGCAAAGTTTTTGAAAAATGAATTTTCAGAAAATTGATAAACATTAGATGAGAAATAAAACAGAATAATCGGAGTAGTCTGCTAGAGATATCATCTTTGATACTTTAGTAGCCAAAATAAGTGCCGCAGTCCAGATATTTATCAAGGGTTGCGGCATTTTGTATGATTGACATGAAGTATAGTAATAATCATGATGGTGTGGAGAAGGTGTAAAAAAAATAAATTTTTAGAAGGTTAAAAAAACAAAATAGGAAAAGTAATAGACAAAAAAGAACATGGGAATAACACAAATTATCTGATAAAATACAACCATCAATTAGAAACGAAAAAATATTATAAAAATTAAAGAAAAAGGAGAAAAGAAATGAGTAAATACGTAGTACAGCCATTTACAAAACCTAGTTATGATTTGAGTTATTTTATGAACTTTTCACCGGATCGATTAAAAGCGGTAGCATTAATGGCAGAAGTTGGTCTTCCGCTTTACAAAATTCATCATTCTATTGTAATTGGTGATGTTGCATTACTGATCGCAGATGGGGTAGAAAAGCTCGAAGGTGTAAAGGTTGACAGGTATGTATGTGAAATGGGAGCATTACTTCATGATGTAGGTATCAGCCAGATTCAGAAAGATGATATGCCGGAACATGCCTTTATCGGAGCTCAGATTGCCAGGGATGCAGGATATCCGGAAGAAGTGGCAAGATGTATAGAACTTCATGATTTTGCCGGACTGACAAAAGAATATGTAGAAGGTGCGAATCTACCGTGTGTAATTGACAAAGATGATAAACTGCCGGTTACATGGGAAGAAAAAATCGTAGCATATGCAGATATGATTGTATCTCTTGAAGGAGAATGGTTTATGGATGTATGGAATGATGATACCTGTGCATGCAGAGCATATTACGATCTGCTCTCCATTGTATTTAAAACACGTACCGGACGGGTGCTCACAAAAGATCACCCACAGTTTCAGCATGAAATTGACTTCAACAGAGAAATGAGAAAGTACATTCCAAGAGAGGTATATGAAACCATTAGACCAAGAATTAACCGTATGAGAGATACAATACGTATGTCTGGTGAGTCACTTCCGTTCCCATCTCTGGATAGCTGGGAATAGACCAATAAATATTTTGGGTAAGCCTGGTTAAGGAAAAAGGAGTAGGCATATGGGGCAAAAAAAGAAATTTAATTATGTAGACTTTATATTGAAATATCTATCAGTTATTCTGATGATCATTGCACTTATTTATATTGGAGTAAACAATCATTACTTTTTCAAAGTAAATAATATTATCAGTATTTTGCTTCAGACTGCATCACTGGCTATTATGGCTATGGGAATGACTTTTGTGCTGATTACTGGAGGAATTGACTTGTCAATTCCACCGGTAATGGCACTGGGAGCCATTCTTGGAACGCTTTATATGCAGCATGGAGGAAATGGATTTATTGCTTTTCTTATTATGCTTGCAGTTGGTGTTGGATGTGGTCTTGTGAATGGTTATGCAATAGCATACCTGAATATGATTCCGTTTATCGTAACTCTATCCCTGCAGACAATTACATATGGAGCCTGTTTATGGATTGCATCTAATGGAATATCAGGAGTCAGTGATGGTTTTAAACAGGTTGTTCTTTTTAAATTAGGAATTATTCCTTTTCCAATTATACTGATGTTTTTATTGATGATCATTGCAGAAGTTATGTTGAAAAAAACATATCTGGGACGTGAATTATATCTGGTAGGAACAAATGTAAAGATGGCAGATGTTTCTGGCATTAATTCTAAAAGGGTTATTCTTTCTGTATATGTTTTGTCGGGCATTCTGGCATCACTGGCAGGTATGATATATATAGCACGTATGGGGGCTGCATCAGCATCCATGGGAGCAGATACTGCAGTCACAGATATTGTAGGCGCAGCGGTTATTGGTGGAGCCAGTACAAGTGGTGGAATAGGTACAGCCAAAGGAGCTGTGTTTGGAGCTATATTTATTACTATCATTGGAAATGCGGCAAACATGCTTCATCTTTCCTATAATGTCACAATGATGATGAAAGGAATTTTGATTCTTGCGTTTGTTGCAATGGATATGATAAGAAGAAGCAGGAGGGGATTGTAATGCATGAAGTGACATTAAGAATGAAACAGATTAAAAAAAGTTTCTCCTCAGTTTCTGTTTTAAAAGGTGTAGACCTGGAGGCAAGATCTGGTGAAGTTTTAGCGCTATTAGGAACCAATGGCGCTGGTAAAAGTACATTGATGAATATACTCTGTGGACTTTTTAAACAAAACAGCGGGGAAATTGAACTGGATGGTAAAGTAGTAAGTTTTAATAATCCTACGGAAGCAGCAGAAGCAGGGATTGCATTTGTTCAGCAGGAAATGACGCTTATGCCGACTATGTCTATTGTAGATAATCTTTTCCTGACAAATTATAAGAAAAAGGCCGGACTGATTCAGTATAAAGAGTTAAAGGAAAAATGCAAAGAAGCGTTAGCAAAACTGGGATGTAATTATGATCCGGATACATTGATCCAGAATCTTGGCGCAGGAGACAGACAGTTGGTGCAGATTACTCGTTCATTGCTTATGGATCCGCACATTATTATTTTTGATGAAGCTACATCATCTCTGACACCAAGAGAAAAACAGAGATTGTTTAAAGTTATCAGATCCTTAAGAGATTCAGGAGCTACGATCATTTATATTACACATATGATGGATGAAATTTCTGAAATATGTGACAAACTTATGGTGCTTCGTGATGGCGTCAGATCAGGAATGATGGATGCAAAAGAGTACAATAAAGCGGAACTTGTAAGCACAATGGTTGGAGATAAGGCAAAAGAAATGAATTCTGCCCATCGAACAGTTAAAAGCTTTGAAAACAGTCCGGTATATATGAAAGTAGATCACTGGACAGAAACAGGAGTTGTGTCAGATATCAGTTTTGAACTTCATTCAGGTGAGGTTATGGGGCTGTGGGGACTGCTGGGAGCAGGAAGAACTGAACTTGTACGTTCCTTATGTGGCCTTGATCCTGTGGATTCAGGTGAGGTTGCTATTATTCAGGGAGAAAAACTTGAGCCAATTTCGCCTAAACAGCTTTTGAAAAAAATTGCTTATGTAACAGAAGACAGAAGGGTTGATGGACTGGCATTAAAATTATCTGTAAAAGAAAATATGGCATCTGCTAATCTGAAGGGACTGACAAATGGAACAGGTATTTTTATTGATGAAAAGAAAGAGGCAGAAATCTGTGATAAATATGTAAAAGAACTTTCAATAAAGATTTCTTCAGTAAATCAGCCAATAGGAACATTAAGTGGTGGAAATCAGCAGAAAGTTATTATTGGACGATGGCTTCAGAAAAATCCGCAGATATACATTTTTGATGAGCCTACACGTGGTTTGGATATTGGCGCAAAAGCAGATATCCTGAAAATGATCCATGAATTGTCTCAGCAGGGAGCTGCCGTACTGGTAATTATGTCGGATATCGAAGAAATCATGAGTGTATGCCATAGATATCTGGTTTTACATAATGGAAAGGTTACAGCGGAGCTTCCGTATACTGCGACGCAGGAAGAGCTTATGGCAGCATCTGTAGGAGTGGAGGCATAGAACAATATGAAAAAAGAGACGAATGTAAAAGAATTTCTGATGAAATATGGATTCGTAATCATTCTGATTCTGGTTACGGCATTCTTTGGAATTACTACTAATAATTTTATTACTGTAAAAAATTTATTTTCTATTCTCCATAATGCAGCACCTGTTTTCGCATTTAGTGTTGGTGCAGCTATGGTAATTATGTCGGGTATGGTTGATTTGTCTATCGGATCTACAATGTATCTGTCAGCGGCAATAGGAACCATATTGATTGTGCGGAAGAATGTGCCTATTATCCTGGCGTTACTGGCAGTAGCTGCTATATGTATTATAATCGGCATTATTAATGGTTTGGTAATTGATAAATTTGATATGTCACCGATGATCGCAACAATGGCAACGATGATTGTAATCAGAGGTCTGGCACAGTATATTACTAACAGTGTAGTTATTTCGCTTCCAGATTATTTGAGAAAGTTAAATTCATTGAAGATTGGCGGTATATACATAGATATATTTATTGCAGCTATTGTACTGATTCTGACAGAAATAGTACACAGAAGGACATCTTTTGGAAGATATGTTACAACTATCGGAAATGATAAAAAGGTTGCGGAAAAATTAGGAGTCAATGTCCGAAAAACAACGGTAAAAATGTATGTATACAGTGCATTAATGGCTGGTGTTGCAGGTATACTTACTGCAATTCAGACAGGAGGGGTTGCTACAACATTTGGATCAGGAAAAGAGTTTGTAGCAATTTCGGTAGCTGCGATCGGTGGAATTAGTATGAGTGGTGGATCAGGAAGAATGCTTACAGGGATTACATTAGGAGTTCTTACACTGTCAATTATTGAAAGTGGTTTGAACTTTGCCGGAGCATCTCCATATGCATATCGGTTTGTGCAGGGTGGCATTATCTTCATTGCGATGTATGTACAATCATATCAGGCAATGATCAGAGTAAAAGCTAAAAAAATTGAAAGTGAATAATAAAAAACATATAAAAGAAAGGGGTATATTTTATGAAAACTAAGAAGGTATTTGCACTCTTAATGGCAGGGCTTTTAGCATTAAATGCGACAGGTATTTCCGTGCTTGCAGAAACAGAGGAGAATGACAGCACTGAAACGACAGAAGAAAATGCACTGGACCCAGAAGATGATTTTGACGGTGGCGGAAAGAAAATAAGAGTGGGTTTGTCCTGGGAGGAAATGCAGAGTTCTATTAACCAGGCATGGCAGGATTATTTCATGAAGTATTCAGAAGAATATGGAAAAAAACATAACTGCACATTTGACTGGATAGTTACTGTCGCAGATGGCGATCCGTCAAGAGAACTGTCCAATATTCAGGATCTGATCAATCAGGAAGTGGATTGTATTGTTGCATGGGCAGATAATGGAGACACAATTGGTGAATCTATTAATGCAGCAAAAGATGCCGGCATTCCGTTTGTTACTTTTGACCATGAATCATCCAATGTAAAACCGGATGCACATGTAGGCGAAGACAGTTATAATCAGGCTTATACTACAGCTACAAAGATGACAGAAATATTAAAAGAAAAAGGTGAAACAGATGTAAAAGCCATTGTGCTGCAGGGAACACTTACTGATTCAAATGCCATAGCGAGAGGAAATGCATGGAGTGATGTAGAAAAGGAAACTGGTGCCTGGGAAACCGTAGAGTGGGTTCCGACAGACTGGGAAGCAGAAAAGTTCAAGAGTGGACTTGCAAATGCCTTAGCTGCAAATCCGGATGTTAATCTGATTTATTGTGAAAGTGATTTTGCTTTTAACTCTGTAGAAGCTGCACTTGAAGAATGTGACAGATTATATCCGATTGGTGATGAAAAACATGTGTATATGGCTGCAGATGACGTACAGCCACAGGGATATCAGGGACAGTTGGACAAATATATTGATTGTGGAACTACCTACGATGCATGGAACCAGGCAGTGGCAGTAGTGGAAGTTGTTGCTAAACTTGCGTGTGGAGAAAAAGTACCACAGGAAAATTATATTGAAGGTCGTTTGGCTACTCCGGATACTATCGAAAGCATGGAAAACATTTGGTCAAGAGACTATTCGGATTGATATTGGATAGATAAGTAATTTATAAGAGATAAAAGATTTTTGTAAATAAAATTAAGAGACTGTCTGGAAATAGATAGTTCTACAACAGGGAGGATATAACTTGTACTGAGTTACATCCTCCCTGATTATTTCTAAAAAGATAACTACCTTTCTCTACGTTACATGTTATAATGTAGCTATACTAACAACTAATTATTATAGTATTTTGGATGATTGTGATCACAATGGAGTAGCCAAATTTCTGGAAAGGGAATTTGCAGAGATATTGATTAGTGTTACCTGAGAGAAAGGGATAAATTTATGGGAAAAAAAGAAAAGGATATATTAGATACATCGGCATTAGTCTGGCTGACTGTAGGGAATATGGTTGGATCAGGAATTATGGTACTGACAGGCGCAGCTGCTGCAAAAACAGGATATTCAGTTTGGCTTGCATTTATTATTGCAACTGTGCTGGGTTTTTTGGGAAGCTGGCCACAGATTCTTGCAGCAGGAACATCTGTATTGGATGGAGGAATGTTTTCCTTAAATTCATATTTTGGACATCCTGTTTTTGGAGGTCTGTATCTTATGGGAACATTACCGGAGATTATGGGACAGGCATCTGTTGCATTAGGGATTGGAATGTACATAAAAACAATGCTACCAAATACAGATACAAGAATTGTTGCAGTTGTAATTGCAGTTGTATTTTACCTGTGTAATATTCGAGGAGTCAGTGTGATTGCTGGAGTTCAGAAATATATGGTATACATATTGTTTGCAGGATTGGGAATTTTTACGGTTGTAAGTCTGAAAGGGTTGAATCCGGAAGCCGTTAATTTTGCCGGAAATGAGTTTATGACTCATGGATGGAAAGGCTTTATAGTTGCTGTTAATATGTTGACTTTTTCAACGCAGTCTTATTGGGCGAGTCTTTCATTTTCAAAGTATGCGAGAAACCCAAAAAAGAGTGTTCCTAAAGCAATGGTAATCGCATTTCCGATTATAATGGCTATTTATGGACTGGTTACATTAGCCGGAGTTGGTGGTGTAGATTTACAGACATTTGCCGGAAATACATTAGGTGATGTTGCAAAAGTAATATTTCCAACCTGGTTTTTCTACATTTTTATTATAGCAGCACCTATGATGGCGCTTGCTACAACTCTGAACGGAAATCAGTCGGCATATTCACTGATGCTTGCACCGGCTGCAGAAGAGGGATGGCTTCCTAAAGTATTTACAAAAACAAACAGAAAAGGTATGCCATATGTAGCTGCAACATTGGTTGTATTGCTTATTATTCTGCCGGTTATATTTAACTGGGATGTGGATTTCATTACAGCAAATGTAATGTTATTTACTAATCTTGCCGGAATTCTTCAATATTTTGCAATGTGGAGAATGCCAGTGAAATACCCGGAACTTTGGGAAAAATCAACATTTCATATGAAAAAATGGAAATTTCATCTTCTTATGCTGTTATCATTCGCAATTAGAATGATACTTCTGGGAGCGGCCATTATCAGTCTTAGTACGAAGAGCTTGATCATTAATATTTTGGTAGCTGTTATATTAGCTCTATTTTGCATTATCAGATTTAAAATGGGAATGGTTAATTATAAGACGGAACAGCCGAAGAGAGAATATCTTGATGAAGAATAAAAAGAAGCTTGTTCATCACATTGGGTGAACAAGCTTCTTTTTTTAATTTAATGAAAAATAAAAGAGCTATTTGTTTTTATATTCTGCAGGGTTCGTGCCTGTAAATTTCTTGAATGTTTTATAGAAGTAGCTGTAATTATTAAAACCGGATAATTCTGCTGCTCTGGTAATAGGCATATTGCTTTTTAAATAATGTTTTGCCTGTGAAATTCGTTTCTCGATAATGTAATTGGTAAGAGTATAATTAGTAATGTTTTTAAATATACGGCATATATAATATTCACTGTAATTTACATGTTGTGCAAGAGTTTCCAGAGAAAGATCATCTGCAAGATGCTGATTAATATATTCTACGAGAGAAGCAACTAATGCTACATGTCTGGAATCTTTATCATTATGATAGATGCCATCAAAACAATCACTATACAGATAAGATGCTATCTGATGAAGCAGAGCTTTTTCATACATATCCTGACCATGAGCCGGTTTTTGCTCCATATATTCATGAAGGATATGAAGATATTTGTCCAGGCATTTTCCTTCAACATGAAAAATAGGATAATGTTGATTACTTGTTGTAAAAATATCCAGAAGATTGGAATTTTCAGTATTAAATGATAATAGAAGATTAGGATCAATGCTGATGCTGAATCGTTCATAGTAGGCATTTTTGTTATATTTTAATGTATGTGGATCGAACATATTGATCAGTACAATATCACCACGTTTCATAAGATATTCCTGTCCGTTGATTGTAAAAATCCCTGCATTGCCGAGATAGAGTACGATTTCATAAAAATCGTGATAATGAAGTTCTGTCTTCATTTCATTTTGCGGTGTACGGAATAAACAGTCATAGTCTCCTTTATAGATAGATGAACGTGAAAGAAATTTTGCTTCCATAAATAATACCTCTTTTGTAATAAATTAAGAATGGTTATTGGATTTATCTGATGGTTACAGTTTATATAAACATAAATGGAAAGTCAATGTAATTGCAAGATAAGAAATGTATTGCACAAGATACAACATGGCATTGCCGTAAGGATTGTTTATAATAAATTTTAACTGAAAAAATAGAGATATGAAAAACTTACTGAATTTACTTGAAAGGGGCATGATAAAAGAATTGGACAAATATATATTGTTAGCAGGAAAAATATTGTAATTACATGCGTTAAATAGGGAATTTGAATGGCAGTAGCAAAGCTTTTTGTAAAATATGGAGGTAAAATGGATAAGATTTGATCATAGCGGTCATTCTTTCGCATAGACTGAAAAGACTGGAGGAAATGCTATTGCTTTTAAGCGTGATGTTGCGGACGAAGCGCAAGTAAAGAAAACTGTAGATGGTACTTTAAAACAATCGATATTCTGGTAAACAATAGGGGCTTATTGTGAGAAAGAATATAGTGAATATGCAACAGGAAGCAGTGTTATAGTTGATGGTGGAAGAGTCTGCTGATCAGAAGTTATAAAGAATAAAAGGAGGATTGCTTATATGCTGAATTTCGAAGAACAGAAAAAAAGGGTACTTTCAGGTCTTATGTATAATGATCTTACACCGGAACTGGTTGAGGCAAGAAGGGTAGCGGTAGAGTTGACAAACGAGTATAATGCTTCTTATGGACAGCCGCCGGAAGTGCGTGAGCCTCTTCTGCGTAAGATTCTTGGAGAGATGGGAGAGGATGTATTTTTTGAGCCGTCTTTCAGATGTGAGTTTGGTTATAATATCAAGATAGGAAATCATTTCTATGCAAACTTTGATTGTGTAATGCTTGATCCGGGCGGAATCGAGATTGGAGATAATGTTCTGTTTGGTCCGAGGGTAAGTATTTATACAGCGAGACATGCATTTGATGCAAAAGAGAGAGGTGCAGGAGCCTGCTTTGCAAAGAAGGTGAAAATTGGAAATAATGTATGGGTTGGTGGTGGAGTCCACATGGATCATGGAATTACAATCGGTGATAATACAGTAATAGGTGCGGGAAGTGTGATCACGAGAGATATTCCGGCAAACGTAGTAGCCGCAGGTGCACCGTGCAGAGTAATCAGAGAGATTACAGAGGCAGATAAGTCGGATTATTTTAATGTTCTGGAAACTTTATATGATGGAGGAAAATAAAAGATGAAAGCAGTAATAGCAATTGATTCCTTTAAGGGAAGCCTAAGCTCTATGGAAGCCGGAAAGGCAGCTGCAGAGGGAATCTGGCGTGTAGATAAAGATGCTAAAATTGCCATAAGGCCACTGGCAGATGGCGGAGAGGGAACTGTAGAGGCTTTGACCGGTGGAATGAATGGTGAGATTCAGACAGTTACAGTTACAGGACCTCTTGGAGAACCGGTAAAGTGCGAGTATGGAATTATTGAGAACAGTCATACAGCTGTTATTGAAATGTCAGGCGCTGCCGGAATTACTCTTGTTCCTGCTGAGAAAAGAAATCCGTTGTATACGACGACCTATGGAGTAGGAGAAGTTATTAAGGATGCCATTGCCAAAGGCTGCAGACGTTTTATCGTAGGAATCGGAGGAAGTGCGACCAATGATGGCGGAATCGGAATGCTTCAGGCATTGGGATATGGATTCCTGGATAAAGATGGAAACAATGTTCCTTTCGGGGCGAGAGGACTGGAAGTTCTGGATCAGATTACAGATCAGAATGTGCTTCCTGAACTGTCTGAATGTGAATTTAAGATTGCTTGCGATGTGACAAATATTTTATGTGGAGAAAATGGATGTAGTGCAGTGTATGGACCGCAGAAAGGCGCAGATACAGAAATGATTCAGAGTATGGATCAATGGCTTGGCGCGTATGCATCACTTGCTGGAGAACTCTATGAAAAGGCAGTCCCGAATCAGCCGGGAACCGGTGCAGCAGGTGGAATGGGATTTGCATTTCTGACATTTACAAATGCGGTTCTGGAGTCTGGAATCAGCATCGTTCTGGAAGAAACAGAACTGGAAAAATACATCCGAGATGCGGATATTGTAATTACAGGAGAGGGCAGACTGGATGGACAGACTGCTATGGGAAAAGCACCCGTAGGAGTTGCAAGTCTGGCGAAAAAATATTGTATTCCGGTTATTGCATTTGCAGGTGGTGTTACCAGAGATGCAGTAGCATGTAATGAAAAAGGAATTGATGCATTTTTTCCGGTTGTTCGTGGCGTGAGTACATTGGAAGAAGCTATGAAACCAGAAACTGCAAAAGTAAATGTAACTGACACAGTAGAGCAGGTTTTTCGCCTCATTTATAATTGCAGAAGATGAAAAGTTACGGTTTTATTTACTGAATCAAGGAATGGTTTTATAGAATTGATTGGAATATAATGTTATAATGAAGTTGACAGAGAAATGATATATAACTGGATAAATTCTATAAAATTAAACAGTAAAGGAGCGGATTTAAATGAAGAAAAATTTAGGAGCAGCACCTATGATATTTCCACAGCCGGTGCTTATTCTTGCAACCTATGACGAAAATGGAACAGCAAATGCTATGAATGCAGCATGGGGTGGTATTGTCGGTAATGATAAGATTATTATAGAACTTGCTAGCCATAAAACTACAGATAATATTATGAATCGCAAGGCATTTACGGTAAGTATAGGAGATAAGGAACATATGCTTGCCTGCGATTATGTAGGAATTGTGTCTGGAAATAAAGTACCGGACAAGATGGAAAAAGCAGGGTTTACTACGACAAAAAGTGAGTTTGTTGACGCACCTGTTATTAATGAACTTCCAGTTGCACTTGAATGTGAACTGATTAAGGTGCTGGAAGGCAGTATGTATTTTGCCAAGATTGTAAATATTGTTGCAGATGAAAGTGTTCTTTCTGATGAAAGAAAAATTACATTAAGCAAGTTTTTCCCGATCACATATGATCCTTCAGAGCATGGCTATTATGTTTTGGGTGAACGTGTCGGTAATGCGTTTAAAGACGGAGCTAAATTAAAATAAAAATTTTCTGATAAAAAATACTTATCGGATCAGAGAATGGTTTGGTAGAATCGATATGGATATGATGTTATAATAGTGCCTGGGGTTTTGTACCCCAGGCAATTTTTTTATAAAGATATACGGGACTTAATGGAATAATACAAGTAGTAAAGCCAATTGAAAATATTCCATTAACAAACTCAATTTAATACAAAATATTTGACTATATGAGGAGGAGATAAGACATGAAATATGATTTTATATCAATCATAGACAGACACAATATGGATGCCATAGCAGTAGACGGTTTAGGGGTTGGAGAAATGAGTCCTGCGAAACCGAAAGAAGGATTTGACGTTATTCCAATGTGGGTAGCAGATATGAATTTCCTTACAGTACCGACGATTCCTGAGGCGATCATTGAACGTGCGAAACATCCGGCATATGGATATTTTGCGCCGAGAGAAGAATATTTCCAGTCTATCATTGACTGGCAGATGAAGAGAAATGGTGTGGCAGGACTGACCAAAGAACATATAGGTTATGAAAATGGTGTGCTGGGATGTGTGATTTCAGCATTAACTGCTTTTGCAGCACCGGGGGATGCGGTACTGTTACATAGTCCCACTTATATCGGCTTTACCGGATGTATTGGAAACAATGGATTTAAAATGGTTCACAGTCCATTAAAGAAAGATGAGAATGGAATCTGGAGAATGGATTTCGAAGATATGGATGCGAAGATCAAAGCCAATAATATTCATGTGGCAGTATTTTGCAGTCCTCATAATCCATGCGGACGAGTATGGGAGAAGTGGGAAATCGAGAAAGCAATGGAAATTTACAAGGCAAATGACTGTGTTGTAATCTCTGATGAAATCTGGTCAGATCTGATTCTGGATGGCTATAAACATATACCGACGCAGTCTGTAAGTGAGGATGCCAGAAACAGAACAATCGCAGTTTATGCACCAAGCAAGACTTTTAATCTGGCAGGTCTGGTTGGCAGTTATCACATTATTTATAATAAGTATCTCCGGGACAGAGTTGTGGCAAAGAGCAGTAAGCCACATTATAATGAGATGAATGTGCTGTCTATGCATGCCCTGATCGGAGCATATAAACCAGAAGGTTATGAGTGGGTAGATGAGCTTCGCCAGGTACTTACCGGAAATGTAGAGTTTGCCTGCAATTATATTAAAGAACATTTCAGAGGAGTAGAAGTCAGCAGACCGCAGGGAACATATATGTTGTTTCTGGATTGCACGAAATGGTGTGAAGAACATGGAAGGAGTATTGACGAAGTGCAGAAAGCAGGCTGGGATGTAGGAGTAGCATGGCAGGATGGAAGAATGTTCCTGCATCCGTGTGCAATCCGTATGAATCTGGCATTGCCGCTCAGCAGAGTGCAGGAGGCATTTGACAGACTGGATAAATATGTATTTAACCAAATCAAGTAAGTCCCCTGCTTCAATTGCGAAAAGCAATAAGCAGTTGATTTATTCGAATAATACGAGATAAGGCATAGGCCAGTTTATAAAAACTGTTTTATGCCTTATACTTTTGGCTTGTTATAATAATAGAAAAGAAGTATATTAAAAAATCATAGCGACATAAGAAAAGGGGACATAAAAAATGAATTACAGTTTTAACAGCAGAGTCAGATACAGTGAGACAGGTGAGAATGGCAAACTGACATTACCGGGTGTTTTGAATTATTTTCAGGATTGCTGTACATTTCATGCGGAGTCTGTCGGGCTTGGAGGAGATGTGCTGAAGGCAAGAGACAGAGCATGGGTTCTTTCTTCCTGGCAGGTAATTGTGGATGAATATCCTGCTATGGGAACGGAAATCAGGATCACGACAGCACCTTATGATTTCAAAGGATTCATGGGTATGCGTAATTTCACTATAGAAACAATGGATGGGAAGAAGCTTGCCTGGGCGAACTCCAACTGGACACATCTGGTCATCAGTACAGGGATTCCGGCGAGACTGACACCTGCAGATACAGACAATTACATACTCGGCGAAAAGCTGGAAATGGATTATGCACCGAGGAAAATCAAACTTCCGGATGACATGACTTCACAGGAATCATTCACAGTGCAGAAGCATCATCTTGACACTAATCATCATGTAAACAACTGTCAGTATATCTGTATGGCAGAAGATTTCCTGCCGGAAGATTTCAAAGTATACCAGATGCGTGCAGAGTATAAGATGCAGGCAAAACTTGGAGATATAATCTGCCCGAAAGCAAAAGCAGAAACAGGAAAGGTGATTGTATCGCTTGATGATACAGACGGAAAAGCATACGCAATTATAGAATTTCAGCAAAAATAACGGTAAAAATCTTCTGAACAGGATGAATAGCAGGACAGAATTGACAAAGATATTTCTGAAACAAGAAGTGGTTTTGTGAGAGATTTTTCTGAGAAATTGTTTACAAACCACATAAAACAATATATAATGCACTTGTAAACAACAAGAAACAACGTATTGCTAAAAATAAACAACATAAAACCACAAAGAGCGGAGGAAATATATATTATGAAAATTTTGGAATCTAAATTCGTACAGGGATTTATCAAAATGGCAAATGATGGTTATCTTCAGGGATGGCATGAGAGAAACGGCGGAAACTTAAGCTATCGTCTGAAACCGGAGGAAGTAGAGATGATTCGCCCCCGTCTGAATACACCTGGAGAATGGACACCGATCGGGGTAGAGGTTCCTGGTCTGGCAGGGGAGTTTTTCCTTGTAACAGGAAGCGGTAAATATTTCAGAAATATTATCGTGGATCCCGAAGTATGTCTTGCGATCATTGAACTGGATGAGACAGGAATGAATTACAGAATCCGCTGGGGCCTGGTTGAGGGCGGCAGACCTACCAGTGAGCTTCCTACTCATCTGATGAATCATGAAGTGAAGAAGAAACTGACAAACGGAAAACATCGTGTTATTTATCATGCACATACGACAAATACAATTGCTCTGACATTTGTTCTGCCACTGGATGATAAGATCTTTACAAGAGAGTTATGGGAATCTGCTACAGAGTGCCCGGTTGTATTCCCGGACGGCGTAGGTGTTGTCGGCTGGATGGTACCGGGTGGAAGAGAAATTGCCATAAAAACAGCAGAATTAATGAAGAAATATGACGTTGTTATCTGGGCACATCATGGAATGTTCTGTTCAGGTGAAGATTTTGACCTGACATTTGGTCTGCTCCATACGGTAGAAAAATCTGCAGAGATCCTGGTGAAGATTCTTTCTATGACTCCAAATAAACTTCAGACTATTACACCGGACAATTTCCGTTCACTTGCAAAAGATTTCAAGGTAAGTCTGCCTGAAGAGTTTCTGTATGAGAAACAGTAAAATAATCAACATACAAGTTGGTACATGTACCGTACAAGTGCTATAATACAGATATTAAGAGATTTTCCGGGTGGGATATGCAGAAAAAAGCCGGAACATCTGAAAGCTGTTGTAAAAGAATATCTGAAAAGCAAAAGGAGAGGTACGAATCATGCTGGAGAAATTAAAAGAGGAAGTTTACAAAGCAAACATGGATCTTCCAAAATACGGACTTGTTACATTTACATGGGGAAATGTAAGCGGAATCGACAGAGAATCAGGACTTTTTGTTATCAAACCAAGTGGAGTTGATTATGATCTGCTGACACCGGATGATATGGTTGTTGTAGACCTGAATGGAAATAAGGTAGAAGGAAAATACAATCCATCTTCTGATACAGCAACTCATGTAGAACTGTACAAAGCATTCCCGAATATCGGAGGAGTTGTACATACACATTCTTCATGGGCAACAAGCTGGGCACAGGCCGGAAGAGCAATCCCATGTTATGGAACCACACATGCAGATTATATTTATGGTGAAGTTCCATGTGCACGCTGCCTGGAAGGCAAGGAATTTGAAGAATATGAGAAAAACACAGGACTTCTGATCGTAGACCTGTTTAAGGACAAAGATTATGAAGCAGTACCTGCAGTACTTTGCAAAAACCATGGACCATTTGCATGGGGTAAGGATGCTCATGAAGCAGTACATAATGCAGTTGTTCTTGAGGAAGTTGCCAAGATGGCATCCCGCTGTGAGCTGATCAATCCACAGGTAAAACCTGCACCACAGGATCTGCAGGATAAGCACTACTTCAGAAAACATGGTGCAAATGCATACTATGGACAGGGAAATAAATAATCACTGAGCTGAAAATAAAAGATATGAACTTGTTAAAGATATAAAAAATCTCCCGGATAAGAGTAAGTGCTTCTCTTATCCGGGAGATTTTTTGTAGCAGAAGAAACAAGGAAAATTCTTCTGCCATATTGCAGAAAGTCCGGGCAATTTTCTGCAACTTTATCGAAGGAGGAGAACGTTTCAGGGCAGACCGTTAGCATGAATGCAAAAGATGTCATGATCCTTGAAAGATAATAACAGCTGAACTTTAATATTGTATGGTTCGTTTAATTTGCAGTAAACGGGACAGCAACATTTTATTTTGCACCTTAACAATTACATATATTTACCTTATAATGAACTCATAAGAAAATGCAAGAAATTAGGTTGATATACCGGAATAGTAACAGTAAGGATTTCAGACAACCGGAGGAAATGCATATGAAAGAGCAGCAGGAAAAAATAAGAGTATTAGATCCACATATAATACTGATATTATTTATATCAGCGTTTGTATTCGGCATAGGAATGCTGATGATTTTCCTGGAAAGAAAGGAAATAAGAACAGAGGGATATGAATTTATAATTTTTAGTGTGGAAATATTAATGTTGCTGTTAATCTTGTATTATATGAGAACTGTTGTGCTGAGCAGAGAAGGCTGTACGGTATCCTGGCTGTTTTGGAAGAGAAATTATAAATGGGAAGAGCTTGCTGTTATCAGAGAGGATGTCTGGTATACATATGGTAAAGGAGGGAGCATACGTTATCAGGGGATTGTATTTTCCAAATATGCAGTAAATAAGAAGAAAAAGAAATATACTACCAGGATGATCGTTGATGCGTTTCCGCTTTCAGATTGTTTTTACATTACTTTTGATGAACATGGCAATGTTTTTTCTTATAAATTAGAAAAAGGAAAAAAGCAAGTTATTAGAAAAATGTACGTAAATGTTCGTGAAAAAATGAAGGAATGGGGAGTGGAGGCAGAAAAAGGAGAGGGAATAAAAGAAGAAGAAAAACAAAGACAATATGATGAAATGATAGAATTGAGGAGGCAACAAAGAAAAAAAATTCAAAGCAAAGGAGCAGACTGTACAAATTTAAAAGAATATCAGCAAGAAGTAATAAAGATCAGAGATTTTTTGCAGATAACCATGGTAATACTTATTACGGTACTGCTTATTTGGACAGGGCTGTCTGCTGAAGAGGGAGAAAGAATTCCAATATTGATTCTTGAGTTTTTGATTGATGCACCATTATTGTTTTTCTCTTCAAAAGTCGTAACATTAAGTAAAGAAGGCTGCAAAATATCGTATCTGTTTTTCAAAAAAATGTATAAATGGGAAGAACTTGAAATTATACGTGAAGATTATTTTCCAAGTTTCCGAGACAGGAGAAGCAGAGGGATTGTTTTTTCTAAAAGAAAAAAGAATAAAGCAGGATATATATATACAACACGGGAAATTGTAGGATCAGGTCATATTTTAGAGTGTTTTTATATTGTTCTTGATGCAGATGGAAATATACATTTATATAAGCGTCTGGCAGCAAAGGATGGCAAAACAAAACTGAGAAAAGTAGCTGTAAATATTCCCCAAAAATTAGCGGAATGGGGAGTAGAAATGGAAAAAATGATGAAATATACAGGAGGAACTTATGATTTATAAGAAGATTGAAATTGCAGTAGACGGATATAAAGAAACTGCAGATTTATACACTTATTTTCTGGATAATTCCATTGAAATGCATATCAACAGAAAGCGTCCGGTAGTTGTGATCTGCCCGGGAGGCGGGTATGCTATGACTTCTGACAGAGAAGCAGAACCGATCGCCATGCAGTATCTGGTAAGGGGATATCATGCAGTGATCCTGCGCTATAGCGTAGAACCTGCCAGATATCCACTGGCACTCTTGCAGCTTGCGAAGTCTGTTGCTTTTTTAAGAAAAAATGCTGCAGAGTTTCATATTGATACGAATAAAATTGTTCTGCAGGGCTTTTCCGCAGGTGGTCATCTGGCAGCAAGTCTTGGCGTTTTCTGGAAGAAAGATTTTATTGCACAGACACTTGGGGTAACTTCTGATATGGTGAAACCAAATGGTATGATCTTAAGTTATCCGGTGATCACTTCCGGTGAGTTTGCACATACAGGTTCCTTTGAATGCTTGCTTGGAGAGGATTATAATGATCTTGATAAGAGAAAAGAACAGTCTCTGGAATTCCAGGTATCTAAAGATACACCAACCACATTCCTGTGGCATACAGTGACAGATGATTGTGTTCCTGTAGAGAATTCTCTGTTGTTCTTCAATGCGTTGCGCAAATTTGAAATTCCGGTAGAAATGCATCTTTATCCGGTTGGCGGACATGGTTTAAGTCTTGCAAACGAAGAGACAAGCCACGAAGACGGCGGCTGTGTACAGAAAGAATGCCAGTCCTGGATAGAACTGGCATGCAAGTGGATGCAAAACATATAATAAACGATAAAGAATCTGTCTGAGTGTATGTGAAATCGAGTTGGAATAAAATACATCCTGATCTATAGTGAACAGTAACGTAAAATAAGATAATAAAAAATAATAAGGCGGCATTGTGCCGCCTTTATTATTTATGTTATACTGAAATATAAAGCTAATGTCAGAGGATGATGAAAGTATAGTATATTTTTAATTTTCTTTAAAAAGATACTATCACAACAGAAATGGAGATTATATGATAGAGTTAGGAAAAAAACAGAAATTAACAGTAGTAAAGTCCGTAGATTTCGGTGTATATCTGGGTGAGGATATGCAGGCAGATGCAAAGAACCGTGTTCTTCTTCCGTCCAGACAGGTTCCGGAAGGAACAAAGGAAGGCGACAGCATTGAAGCATTTATCTACAAGGATTCTCAGGATCGTCTTATTGCAACAACAAAAGAACCGAAGCTTCAGGTAGGTCAGACAGCAGTTCTGAAAGTCTCTCAGGTAACAAGGATTGGTGCATTCCTTGACTGGGGACTGGAGAAAGACCTTCTGCTTCCATATCATGAGCAGACTCTGAAAGTAAGAGAGGGAGAAGATGTGCTGGTAGCACTCTATATTGACAAGAGCAGTCGTCTCTGCGCAACTATGAAGGTTTATCATTATCTTTCCACCAGAACTCCTTATGTAGTGGGAGATATGGTGAAGGGCCGTGTTTATGAGATCAGCGACAGATTCGGTGTATTTGTGGCAGTTGATGATAAATATTCCGCACTGATCCCTGCAAGAGAAGCCAAGGGAAAATACCGCCCGGGCAAGATCCTTGAGCTGCGTGTCAGCGAAGTAAAAGAAGACGGAAAAATGAACGTCACAGATCGTCAGAAAGCATATCTTCAGATCAATGAGGATGCGGAGAATGTCCTTGAAGTAATCAATGAATTTGCAGGTGTTCTTCCATTTGATGACAAGGCATCACCGGAAGTGATCCAGAGAGAATTTGGTTTGAGCAAAGGGGCATTTAAACGTGCCATTGGTCATCTGATGAAGGAAGGCAAAGTAGAGATTAAGGACAAGAGAATCTACGCGAAATAGTAACAGACAAGTAAGTCCCCACCCAATGCTTATTGCTTTTCGCAATTGAAGCATGGGACTTACCTGATTCAGTTAAATTTATAAAAATATGCTGCGATAAAATTGCAGATATCAGAATAGGAGAGAAATAGAGTTGGAGTTTACACATCTTCACGTCCATACAGAATACAGTCTGCTGGATGGTTCCAATAAGATAAAAGAATATGTAGCCCGTGTCAAAGAGCTTGGCATGGACAGTGCGGCGATCACAGATCATGGAGTTATGTATGGTGTGATTGATTTTTATCGTGCAGCAAGAGCCGAGGGAATCAATCCGATTCTGGGATGTGAGGTTTATGTAGCTCCAGGTTCCAGATTTGACCGTGAAGCAGGAAGCGGCGAAGACAGATATTACCACCTGGTTCTTCTGGCAGAGAATAATCAGGGTTATGCAAATCTGATGAAAATTGTGTCCAAGGGTTTTACAGAAGGATTCTATTATAAACCGCGAGTAGATCTTGCGGTATTAAAAGAGTACCATGAAGGGATTATTGCCTTAAGTGCCTGCCTTGCAGGTGAGGTTGCCAGATATCTTCAGAGAGGCATGTATGAGGATGCAAAGGCAGCAGCTCTTCGATATCAGGATATTTTTGGCAAAGGGAATTTCTTCCTGGAATTACAGGATCATGGAATCCCTGCGCAGAGACTGGTAAATCAGGAACTTCTCCGTATGCACGAAGAAACAGGAATTGACCTTGTGGCAACCAATGATGTGCATTACACAAGGGCGGAGGATGCTGATCCTCATGATATTCTTCTCTGTCTGCAGACAAACAAGAAACTGGCAGACGAGGACAGAATGCGTTATGAGGGCGGCCAGTATTATGTGAAATCCCCGGAAGAAATGGCAGAACTTTTCCCATATGCTTTGGAGGCTCTGGAGAATACTCATAAGATTGCACAGAGATGTCATGTTGAGATTGAATTTGGCGTGACCAAGCTTCCAAGGTTCGATGTGCCGGATGGTCTTACATCCTGGGAATATCTGAACAAGCTATGCTTCGAGGGACTGGAGGAACGTTATCAGCCGGTTACAGAGGAATTAAAAGCTCGTCTGAATTACGAATTATCTACTATAAAAAATATGGGCTACGTGGATTACTTCCTTATAGTATGGGATTTTATCAAATATGCCCGCGATCATGACATTATGGTAGGACCGGGACGTGGCTCTGCAGCGGGAAGTCTGGTTGCTTATACCTTGGGCATCACACAGCTTGATCCTATTCGCTATGATCTGCTCTTTGAGCGATTTCTGAATCCGGAACGAGTATCTATGCCTGATATTGACGTTGACTTCTGCTTCGAAAGAAGGCAGGAGGTTATTGAATATGTCCGCCGTAAATATGGGGATGATTGTGTGGTTCAGATCGTTACTTTTGGTACGCTGGCAGCCCGTGGTGTGATCCGGGATGTGGGCCGTGTACTGGATATGCCTTATGCACAGGTGGATTCCATTGCGAAAATGATCCCGCAGGAATTAAATATTACTATAGATAAAGCCCTTACTATGAACCCTGAGCTGAAAAAAGCATATGAAGAGCAGGATGAAATTCATTATCTGATCGATATGGCAAGACGTCTGGAGGGACTTCCAAGACATACTTCCATGCATGCTGCCGGTGTGGTTATCAGTCAGAAAGATGTTTCTGAATATGTACCGCTTTCCAGAGCGTCGGATGGTTCCATTGTCACACAGTTTACCATGACAACACTGGAAGAATTGGGACTTTTGAAAATGGACTTCCTGGGACTTCGTACTCTGACTGTGATCCAGAATGCAGTAAAGCTGATCCAGAAGGATGCAGGAGTGACTCTGGATATGCAGAAGATTAATTATGATGATAAAAAGGTTTTGGATTCCCTCGGCACCGGTCGTTCTGATGGTGTATTTCAGCTTGAAAGTGCGGGAATGAAAAATTTCATGAAGGAACTGAAGCCTCAGAGTCTGGAAGATGTGATTGCAGGAATTTCTCTTTACCGCCCGGGCCCCATGGATTTTATCCCTCAGTATATCCGGGGCAAAAACCGTCCGGATACCATCCGTTACGACTGCCCTCAGCTGGAGCCAATCCTGAAGCCTACTTATGGGTGTATTGTCTATCAGGAACAGGTTATGCAGATCGTTCGTAACCTGGCAGGTTATACTCTGGGCCGAAGCGACCTGGTGCGCCGTGCAATGTCCAAAAAGAAGGCCTCTGTCATGGAAAAAGAGCGCCAGAACTTTGTTTATGGAAATGAAGCGGAGGGAGTTCCCGGATGTATTGCAAATGGAATTGATGAGGCAACGGCAAATAAAATCTATGATGAAATGATTGATTTCGCCAAATATGCTTTTAATAAGTCCCATGCAGCAGCCTATGCAGTTGTTTCCTATCAGACTGCATATCTGAAATATTACTATCCTGTGGAATTTATGGCCGCATTAATGACATCGGTTATTGATTTTCCCAATAAGGTTGCAGAATATATTCTGGTCTGCAGACAGATGGGGATTAAGATCCTGCCGCCGGATGTGAATTGTGGAATGTATGGATTCTCTGTAGATAACGGTGCGATCCGATATGGTCTGTCCGCTATAAAGAGTGTGGGACGTCCGGTTATTGAAAGCCTGGTAAGAGAGAGGGAAGAGAACGGACAATATCGTTCCCTGAAGGATTTTATGGAACGAAACTCTCCGCAGATGAATAAGCGTGCAGTAGAAAACTTTATCAAAGCAGGTGCACTGGATTGCCTGGATGGTAACCGCCGCCAGAAAATGCTGGTTTATCAGAAGATTTCAGACAGTATCAGTCAGGATAAGAAGAATTCACTGGCAGGCCAGATGAGCCTTTTTGATCTGGTAAGCGAGGAGGACAAGAAAGAATTTGAAATCCGTATGCCCAATGTGGAGGAATTCGGAAAAGAGGAACTTCTGGGATATGAGAAGGAAGTTCTGGGAATCTACCTCAGTGGTCATCCTCTGGAAAATTACCGGGAAATGATGGAGAAAACCATTTCTGCGAAAACCTCGGATTTTCAGCAGGATGAAGAAACAAATCTTCCGAAAGTCATGGATGGTCAGAAAGTAATTATCGGTGGAATGATTACGGATAAAACCATCAAATATACAAAGAATAATAAGGTTATGGCATTCCTTACAGTAGAGGATCTGGTAGGAACAGTGGAGGTAGTTGTGTTCCCCAGAGATTATGAGAAAAGTCAGCAGTTTCTAAATGAAGAAGGCAGAGTATTTATTCAGGGCAGAGTATCTGCAGAGGACGATCGCGCCAGCAAACTGATCCTTGAAAAAATCCGTCCCTTTGACAATATGCCAAGGGAAATCTGGATACAGTTTGACAATAAAGAAAGCTACACACAGCAATCTCAGGAATTGCTTGCAGACCTCAGACGTTCACCGGGTGACAGTGCTGTTGTGATCTACCTGAAAGACGTAAAGGCCATAAAGAAGCTTCCGGTTGGATATCATGCACAAATTCAGGACTCATGGCTGAACTATATGTACGAAAAATATGGTAAAACCAATGTTAAAGTTGTAGAAAGAGGATTGAAAAACTTATAGAAATGCGCTAAACTATACCCGAATATGTGTATAGTAAAAATGAGATAGATTCAGAAGATGGAGGAAGAAAAGATGGCAGAAAACAAGATAAAAACCATTGGTGTCCTTACCAGCGGTGGTGACGCACCTGGAATGAATGCTGCAATTCGTGCAGTTGTCAGAAGAGGTTTAAGCAATGGATTAAATGTAAAAGGTATTCTGAAAGGATACAATGGTCTGTTAAACGAAGAGATTATTGACATGAGCGCAAAAGATGTATCTGATACAATCGAGCGTGGAGGTACAATCCTTTATACAGCACGTTGTGCAGAATTCCGTACAGAAGAAGGCCAGAAACGTGGAGCAGAGATCTGCAGAAAACATGGAATTGACGGACTTGTTGTCATCGGTGGTGACGGATCCTTCGCAGGTGCTCAGAAGCTTGCGAATCTCGGAATCAATACAATCGGTCTTCCCGGAACAATCGACCTTGACATTGCATGTACAGAATATACCATCGGATTTGATACAGCTGTAAACACAGCAATGGAAGCAATTGATAAAGTACGTGATACTTCCACTTCTCATGAGAGATGCAGTATCATCGAGGTTATGGGACGTGGTGCAGGATATATTGCTCTGTGGTGCGGTATTGCCAACGGTGCTGAGGACGTTCTGGTTCCTGAAAAATATGACTATGATGAGCAGAAGCTGATCAATAACATTATCGAGAGTCGTAAGAAAGGCAAAAAGCATCACATCATCATCAATGCAGAAGGTATCGGTCATTCTGAAGCAATGGCAAAACGTATCGAAGCTGCCACAGGTATCGAAACACGTGCTACAATCCTTGGACACATGCAGCGTGGTGGAAGCCCGACATGTAAAGACCGTGTATATGCATCTATGATGGGTGCTCTGGCTGTAGACCTTCTTATTGCAGGCAAGACATGCCGCGTTGTCGGATATCGTCACGGTGAATTCGTAGACTTCGATATCAATGAAGCACTTGCTATGCAGAAAGGTATCTCTGACTATCAGTGGGAAGTATGCCAGTCACTTTCTCATAACTATGATAAAAACAACAAATAACAAATGAATAAAAAGATGCAGTTATATAACAGACTGCATAAATTAAATACTGCTCAGATAATTACCCTCGGTTTTGCGGGGGTGATTATCTTAGGGGGATTACTTCTGTGGCTGCCGTTTTGTACGGCACCCGGATACCACACATCTTTTACAGATGCCATGTTTACCGCAACCACAAGTATATGTGTAACAGGGCTTGTGACAGTTGTTACGGCAACTCACTGGACTCTGGCAGGCAAGATTATTATTCTTATCCTGATCCAGATCGGAGGTGTGGGACTGATTTCCCTGGGCAGTATTATTTTTATAAGTCTGAGAAAGAAAATATCGCTGAGGAACCGGCGTGTTATCCAGGAGTCCTATAATATGGACAGAATGGGTGGGATGGTCAGGCTGGTGAAGAAAGTTCTGATCTGTGTGTTTGGAGCAGAAGGAATCGGTGCAGTGTGTTATGCAGTTCGATTTATTCCGCAGTTCGGTCTGGCAAAAGGTCTGGGATACTCTGTTTTTACGGCAGTATCTGCATTCTGTAATGCTGGTATTGATCTGCTTGGAGAGGACAGCCTGGCTCAGTATGTTGCTGATCCGATTGTAAACTTTACAAGTGTAGGACTGATCATTATGTCAGGTCTTGGGTTTGTGGTCTGGTGGGATATCTGGGATAAGATCAAACGAGTCATCAGAGGGAAACTTCCTGTGGGACGTGTGTTTAAAAATCTTCGTCTTCATAGTAAGATTGTGTTGATGATGACGCTGATACTTGTTGTGGGCGGTACAGTACTGATCTTTCTGTTTGATCATGGAAATCCGGAAAGTATTGGGACATATTCGCCGGGAACGAAGTGGATGGCATCTTTGTTCCAGTCAGTTACCACAAGAACAGCCGGATTTTTCACTGTAAGCCAGGAGAGATTTTCTAATGCAACTTATATGCTGTGCCTGATATTGATGTTGATCGGCGGTTCCCCTATGGGAACAGCAGGTGGAATTAAGACAACAACAGTTGCGGTTCTTCTGCTGAGTCTGAAATCCAATCTTCAGGGAAAACGGGATGTGGAAGTACACCACAGGAGAATCAGAGACAGCTATATCCGTTCTGCGATCGTAGTGACAGGTATGGTACTTACAGTACTTATTCTCATGAGTATGCTGTTGTGTGCAGCCATGCCGGAAGCACCTATAGAAGATGTTGTTTATGAAATTACATCTGCGGTTGCAACGGTAGGACTTAGCAGAGGGCTGACACCCTGCCTGAATACAGCAGGCAAATGGATCGTGATCCTGACTATGTATCTGGGAAGAATCGGTCCGCTGACTCTGGGAACTGCAGTGACTGTACGTGTACAGAAAATGCCGGCAGATTCACATCTGGCAGAAGAAGATATTATGATTGGATAGTAACGGTTCGGCAGTCAGGCGGATATTCGCAGAGGATAACGAATACATGTTCAGAAAGAGAAATGAGGAAGAAAATGAAGAACAAATCTTATGCAGTGATCGGTCTTGGACAGTTCGGAATGACGGTAGCACTTACGCTGGCAGAGGCAAACTGTGATGTACTTGCCATTGATGATAAAGATGATAATGTGCAGGACATCGCAGAGAAAGTTTCCTATGCTGTCAAGGCAGATGTGCGTGATCCGGGAATTCTGGAATCGCTTGGAGTTCAGAACGTAGATGTTGCGGTCATCGCAGTAGCCGAGAATATGGAGGCTAGTATTACAGCAACCATGCAGGTGAAAGAACTTGGAGTTCCTTTTGTCATGGCAAAGGCAATGAATCCTCTTCATGGCAGGATACTGGAGAAAATAGGGGCAGATAAGGTAATTTATCCTGAACATTCCATGGGTGTCAGAGTTGCAAGAAATCTTCTCTCCAGTGGATTTGTCGATATGTTTGAGCTTTCTTCTGATTTCAGTATGGCAGAATTTAAGATCCCGCGGGAATGGATAGGAAAAACACTTCGGGAGTTGAAGGTCAGGGAAAAGTATAACATCAATCTGATCGGTCTGAAGCATGGCGATAAGATGAATATGAATGTGGCGCCGGATGAAGTGTTTCCGGCAGACTGCACAGTTGTTGCAGCAGGAGCAAACAGTGACCTGAATAAGGTTTCGGAAAATTGAGGATAAGATATGATCACCAGTGTAAATAACGGACAGGTAAAAAATATCATACAGCTGAACCAGAAAACAAAAGCCCGCAGAGAACAAGGGCTTTTTGTTGCAGAAGGAAGAAAAATGTTCGGCGAAGCACCGAAGGATTGGATCTCGAAGGTGTATGTATCAGAAGCTCTTAGCGGTGATGCAGAACTGATGGCTCAGGTGGAGAAACTTCCATATGAAATAGTAACAGATTCTGTTTTTCGACAGATGAGCGATACACAGACGCCGCAGGGAATTATGACAGTGCTTAAGAAACCTTCTTATACATTAGAAGATATTCTCGGCGGGAAAAATCCGCTGGTTATGATTCTGGAGGATCTGCAGGATCCGGGAAATGCGGGAACTATTCTCCGTACAGGAGAGGGCGCCGGAGTAAGCGGGGTTCTTCTGACAAAGACCTGCGTGGATATCACAAACCCGAAGGTTATACGATCAACCATGGGTTCTGTCTACAGAATGCCTTTCCTATATGTGGAAAGTGTGGTATCATTAGCACAGGAACTGAAAGACAGAAATATCCGCACATTTGCGGCGCATCTGCATGGTAAGAACTCTTATGATCAGGAATCCTACACAGGAGGAACTGCTTTCCTGATCGGCAATGAGGGAAAAGGATTGACAGATGAAGCGGCAGACAGTGCTGATTGTCTGATACGGATTCCTATGTGTGGAAAAGTAGAATCTCTGAATGCTGCCATGGCATCCGGAATTCTCATGTATGAAGCTGCTCGTCAGAGACGATAGCAGACGAAAGGAGGAGTTTCATGCAGCCTTTGATCTGGCTTGGGATTCTTGCGTTATTGCTTGTTGTAGAGGCAATTACGGCAGGACTGACCACCATCTGGTTTGCCGGCGGCGCACTGGTCGCTGCTATTGCATGTTATGCAGGAGCGAACCTCACTGTACAGATATTGCTATTTCTGTGTGTTTCATTGGTACTTCTCATCTTTACCAGACCACTGGCAATGAAGTACTTCAACAAAGAAACCATACAGACCAATGCAAACAGTCTGATTGGAAAGAAAGCAGTTGTGATTCAGGAGATTGACAATCTGGCGCAGACAGGCCAGGTTCGTATCAATGACATTGAATGGACTGCACGTTCTGCTGATGACGAAAAAATCGGCGAAGGCACCGTTGTAACGATCGAAGAGATCCGAGGTGTGAAACTTATCGTAAAACAGAATAAGGAGGATTAGTTATGGGCGTGGTTTTTCTGATAGTTATTATCGTTATTGCGGTATGGGTCCTTGCATCCTGCGTCCGCATTGTACCACAGGCATATGCAGTAATCCTGGAACGTCTGGGAGCTTATCAGGCAACCTGGAGTACAGGAATTCACTTCAAGGTTCCGTTTATTGAACGAGTAGCCAGAAAGGTAAATCTGAAGGAACAGGTAGTGGATTTTCCACCGCAGCCGGTTATCACAAAGGATAACGTAACCATGCAGATCGATACTGTCGTATTCTTTCAGATCACAGATCCGAAGCTTTATACTTACGGTGTGGAGAATCCGATCATGGCAATCGAGAATCTGTCCGCAACAACCTTAAGAAATATTATCGGTGACATGGAACTGGACGAGACACTTACATCACGTGAGACGATCAATACCAAGATGAGAGCTTCTCTTGATGAAGCTACTGATCCATGGGGAATCAAGGTCAATCGTGTGGAACTGAAGAACATTATTCCTCCGGCAGCTATTCAGGATGCAATGGAGAAACAGATGAAAGCTGAGCGTGAACGTCGTGAAGCAATCCTGATCGCAGAAGGTCAGAAGAAATCTACGATCCTTGTTGCAGAAGGTAAGAAACAATCCGCAATTCTGGATGCAGAAGCTGAGAAACAGGCAGCAATCCTCCGCGCAGAGGCTCAGAAAGAGCGTATGATCAAGGAGGCAGAAGGACAGGCTGAGGCAGTTCTGAAAGTTCAGAATGCCAATGCAGAGGGTATCCGCATGATCAGAGAGGCAGGAGCAGATGAGGCAGTTCTGACACTGAAGAGTCTGGAAGCATTTGCCAGGGCAGCAGACGGTAAGGCAACCAAGATCATTATTCCGTCGGATATTCAGGGAATCGCAGGTCTGGCAAGTTCGCTGAAAGAGATCGTCACTGATCCGAAAGCGGAGACAGACAAATAACAAAAGAGAATAAATGACATCGGGGAGAGAATTATTATGAACTTAAAAGGAAGAAACTTTCTGACACTGAAAGACTTTACACCGGAGGAGATCACATATCTTATTGATTTATCCGCAGAACTTAAAGCAAAGAAGAAAGCCGGCGAGCTTCACGAATATTACAGAGGCAAAAATATCGCACTTATTTTTGAAAAAACAAGTACAAGAACCCGCTGCTCTTTTGAGGTAGCTGCCCATGATCTTGGAATGGGAAGCACATACCTGGATCCGACAGGTTCTCAGATCGGTAAGAAAGAGAGCATTGCAGATACAGCAAGAGTTCTGGGAAGAATGTATGATGGTATCGAATATCGTGGATTTGGTCAGGAAGTCGTAGAAGAGCTTGCAAAACATGCAGGTGTTCCGGTATGGAATGGCCTTACGAACGAATATCATCCGACACAGATGATCGCTGATATGCTGACAATCCGTGAGCATTTCGGAGATTTAAAAGGACGTAAGCTTGTATACATGGGTGATGCCCGTTACAATATGGGTAATTCCCTGATGATTGCCTGCACAAAACTTGGCATGCATTTCGTAGCCTGCACAACTAAGAAATATTTCCCGAATGCAGAGTTAGTTGCTCAGTGCGAGGAATATGCAAAAGCATCCGGCGGAAGCATCACTCTGACAGAGGATGTTCAGGAAGGAACAAAGGATGCAGATGTTATCTATACAGACGTATGGGTATCTATGGGTGAGCCGGATGAGGTATGGACAGAGAGAATCCATGATCTGACACCTTATAAAGTAACAAAGGATGTTATGAAGAACGCAGGAGAGAAAGCAATCTTCCTTCACTGTCTGCCAGCATTCCATGACCTTAAGACAAAGATCGGCAAGGAAATGGGCGAGAGATTCAATCTGACAGATATGGAAGTAACAGATGAAGTATTTGAATCTGAGCAGTCCAAAGTATTTGATGAGGCAGAGAACCGTATGCATACCATCAAAGCTGTCATGGTAGCAACATTAGGAGAGCCGGAGAACAAATAATGGCATATCTGTATAATGAAGAAACAATTTCACAGGCGATAGACACAAAATGGGCGGGCAAAACCGTCCATTTTGCAAAAGAAACAGATTCTACCAATTCATGGATCAAGCGTCTGGCAAAAGATGGTGCAGAGCATGGAACTCTGGCAGTTGCGGAATTTCAGTCTGCGGGAAGAGGGCGTTTTGACAGAAGATGGGAAGCGCCGGAGGGCAGCTCTATTATGATGACACTGCTCTTACGTCCGAAATTTTCACCGCAGTATGCATCTATGCTGACACTGGTTATGGGAATGGCAGTGGCACAGGCAGCAGAGGAACTGGGGTTTAACGTAAGTATTAAATGGCCCAATGATATTGTGATCTCTAAGAAGAAAATCTGTGGTATCCTGACCGAGATGGGAACAAATGGTGTGAAGATCAATTATGTTCTCATCGGAGTAGGAATCAATGTAAACCTGAAAGAATTTCCGGAAGAAATGCAGGACAAAGCGACTTCACTGATTCTGGAGGGCGGTCATGAATATGACAGAAATCAGGTGATTGCACTGGTAATGAAATATTTCGAGATCAACTATGAGAAATTTATCCAGACCTGTGATTTTACTCATCTGCTGGATGATTACCACAGAATCCTTGCAAATCTGAACCAGCCGGTCAGAGTGATTGATGGTGATAGAAGTTTCGAAGGAATCTGCAGGGGGATTGATGAAAAAGGTGAACTGCTTGTGGAAAGGCAGAATAAAGAAGTTGTGAGAGTCAGCGCAGGAGAGGTTTCGGTGCGTGGACTTTACAGCTATGTATAAAGATTCTGAATAATTTCGAAAGAGGGAAACAGTAATTTATGTATCAGGACAACATTACTCTCTGCGGCGCAAGTGCCTATGAGAAGAAATTTTATTTTAATCAGGATTTCAATGCACTTCCGGATCATGTGAAGAAAGAGCTTCAGATCATGTGTGTTCTTTACACAGAGGATGTAGGAGGAATCCTGACTCTGGAATTTGACGAAAACGGCAGACTTCAGTTTAAAACAGAAGCTCTGGAAGCAGATGCCCGCTACGATGAGATCGGAAGCGGACTGAAGATCAAACAGCTTCAGCAGGACAAGAAAGAACTTCTGGAATCTCTGGAAATGTATTATAAAGTATTCTTTCTCGGAGACATCCCGGAAGAAGAACTGAAGAAAACATCGGGCAGTGAGGACTGAATCCATGCAGACAAGGAATGAGCCGGTACGGGCAAGAGAACCATTCATGGAGATGCAGTGGAAAATAGGAAACGTACAGATTGATAATCCGTTTGTTCTTGCACCAATGGCAGGTGTCACAGACCTGCCATTTCGAACGCTCTGTAAAGAGCAGGGGGCCGGACTGATCTGTATGGAAATGATCAGTGCAAAAGCGATTTCTTTTCACAATAAGAACACCATTGCCCTGATGGAGATTGATCCATGTGAGCATCCGGTTTCCATGCAGCTTTTTGGCAGTGAACCGGATCTTATGGCAGAGGTTGCGAAATCCATTGAGGACAGAGATTTCGATATCTTGGACATCAATATGGGATGCCCTGTGCCGAAGGTTGTCAATAACGGCGAGGGATCTGCATTGTTGAAGAACCCGAATCTGATTGAAGAGATCGTTCGAAAAGTATCATCTGCAATCAGTAAACCGTTGACTGTCAAGGTGCGAATCGGATTTGAGAATGAACCGGTAGATATTGTTGAGATCGCGAAACGTATTGAGGATGCGGGAGCAGCAGCACTTGCAGTGCATGGGCGCACCAGACAGCAGTACTATTCCGGCACTGCAGACTGGGATACGATCCGCAGGATAAAAGAAGCGATTACCATTCCTGTAATTGGAAACGGAGATGTAGATTCTCCGCTGAAAGCAGAAGCACTGGTAAAACAGACCGGATGTGATGCTGTTATGGTGGGACGTGCAGTAAGGGGAAATCCCTGGTTGTTCCGCGAACTGAACCATTATTTCCGGACAGGGGAACTGTTGGAACGTCCATCCGTAGAGGAAATACGTGAAATGATCCTGCGTCATGCCAGAAAACAGATTGAATTAAAAGGGGAATTCGTAGGAATCCGTGAGATGCGTAAACACGTTGCCTGGTATACTGCAGGCATGCGTCACAGCGCAGGGCTCAGAAGAGAGTCAAACACCATAGAAAGTTATGAAGCTCTGGAGGCGCTTTTATCAAGATTAGCATAAAAGTTAAAACCATGTGAAATGAGAAATATAAACAATAGCAAAGGCGCTCGGAATGCTTGACAATCCGGGTGCTTTTTTGTATAATACAGAAATTGTGAATATCCTAGAATAAGTCTGCCCTTTTTCAGGTATGATGTATCAGGAAGCACATAAATCCATGTAGTGATCCGGGGCGAAAAGAAACGCAGAAGACTATACCGGATGTTGAAAGGGAGTAAGGTTATTATGGAAGAAAAGAAAAACTTACTAACTTATGCAGGACTTAAAAAATTAGAAGAAGAGCTGCATGATTTAAAGGTAGTAAAGAGAAAAGAAGTAGCAGAGAAAATTAAGGAAGCCAGAGAACAGGGCGACTTATCTGAGAATGCGGAATACGATGCAGCGAAAGACGAACAGAGAGACATTGAAGCACGTATCGAAGAAATCGAGAAGATCTTAAAGAATGCTGAAGTTGTTGTAGAGGACGAAGTAGATCTGGACAAGATCAGCGTTGGATGTAAGGTTAAAGTACACGATTTTGAATTCGAAGAAGACATCGAGCTGAAGATCGTAGGTTCCACAGAGGCTAACAGCCTTGAAGGCAAAATCTCCAACGAATCTCCCGTAGGAAAAGCACTTATCGGTGCGCATACAGGCGATGTGGTAGAAGTAGAGATGCCGGCAGGAATCATGAAATACAAAGTTCTGGAGATCCAGAGAAACGTATAAGAGACAGATGACTGAGGTGCGCGTAGAGATTTATCATGCAAAGGCATAACGCGCACCTTTCTCTGACTATATAAGCAGATAATAAGAAGACAATAAGAAGTTTGTTATTTCTTATTTTTGTCTGTATATCTGATAAATTGATATTTGAAAATACAGGATTCTGTTGAATAGAATCTTCTGTTACATCTGATATCACATGGAAATGTAGAATAAATGTAACTATTCAGTAGTCTACTATCCCGCGAGGTGTTTTGGCACGTAAGTACCAAAATCCCGAGACATACAAGCCAAAATGCCATCACCGCAGGTGATTTTTAATGCATTTTGGCTCGTAACTGTGAAGGTACTGAACAGTTACGAACAAATAATAATTATACAAGTATATAAGGAGGAACCAAGGTGGCACAGCAGAAGCAGGAACAGGATTTAAACCAGTTACTGAAGGTACGTCGCGATAAACTGGCAGATCTTCAGGCTAATGGAAAAGACCCATTTCAGATCACAAAGTTTAACCAGACTCATCACTCAATGGAAGTGAAGAGTCTTTATGAAGCACATGAAGCAGAACTTCTCAAAGATCGTGCAGAAGTAGATGTAACAGGTCTTGATGAAGAACAGGCAAAGGAAGCTGTTAAGAAAGATTATGAAGAGAGAAGAGAAATCATGGACGCAAGCCCGATCCACGTAGCGATCGCAGGCCGTATGATGTTCAAGAGAGTTATGGGTAAGGCTTCTTTCTGCAATATCCAGGATTTACAGGGAAATATTCAGGTATATGTAGCAAGAGATGCGATCGGAGCAGATTCTTATGCAGATTTTAAGAAATCCGATATCGGTGATATCTTCGGACTGGAAGGTTTTGCATTCAGAACAAGAACAGGTGAGATTTCTATCCATGCAGAAAGCATGACTCTTCTTTCCAAGAGCTTACAGATTCTTCCTGAGAAATTCCATGGACTGACAGATACAGATATGCGTTATCGTCAGAGATATGTAGACCTTATCATGAATCAGGACAGCAAGAACGTATTTATCAAACGTTCCCAGATTCTGAAAGAAATCCGTAACTTCCTTGCAGACCGTGACTTCATGGAAGTGGAAACTCCGATGCTGGTTGCAAATGCAGGCGGTGCTGCAGCAAGGCCGTTTGAAACTCATTATAATGCACTGAACGAAGATGTTAAGCTTCGTATTTCTCTTGAACTTTATCTGAAGAGACTGATCGTTGGTGGTCTTGAGAGAGTTTATGAGATCGGACGTGTATTCCGTAATGAAGGTGTAGATACCCGTCATAATCCGGAGTTTACTCTGATGGAGCTTTATCAGGCATATACAGATTATGAAGGCATGATGGAACTGACTGAGTCTATGTTCCGTTATCTGGCAGAGAAGGTTTGTGGTTCTGCGAAGATTTCCTACAATGGTATCGAGATCGACCTCAGCAAACCTTTTGAACGTCTGACCATGAATGATGCGATCAAGAAATATGCAGGAATTGACTTTGATGAAGTTGCAGATGATGAAGCAGCTAAGAAGCTTGCAGATGAGCATCATATTGAATATGAAGAACGTCATAAGAAGGGTGATATCATCAACCTGTTCTTCGAGGAATACTGTGAAAAAGAACTGATCCAGCCAACCTTTATCATGGATCATCCGATCGAGATTTCTCCGCTGACAAAGAAGAAACCTTCTGATCCGAATAAGGTAGAGCGTTTCGAGCTGTTCATTAATACATGGGAAATGTGTAACGCATATTCCGAGCTTAATGACCCGATCGATCAGAGAGAGCGTTTCAAAGCGCAGGATGCTCTTGCTGACGCAGGAGATGAGGAAGCGAACCACACAGATGAAGACTTCCTGAATGCACTGGAGATCGGTATGCCGCCTACAGGTGGTATCGGATACGGAATCGACCGTCTGGTTATGCTGCTTACAGACAGCCAGGCAATTCGTGACGTACTTCTGTTCCCGACAATGAAGTCCCAGGGCGCTGCTAAGAACGAAGCAAACAACGTTGCGCAGGCTAAAACGGTTTCAGAAAAGCCAGTTGAGAAGATTGATTTTTCAAAGGTAGAAATCGAACCATTGTTCAAAGATGAGGTAGATTTTGAGACTTTCAGCAAGTCCGATTTCCGTGCAGTAAAGGTAAAAGAGTGTGTCGCAGTGCCGAAGTCAAAGAAACTTTTACAGTTTACTCTGGATGATGGAACAGGCGTAGAACGTACCATTTTAAGCGGTATTCACGCATTCTACGAACCAGAAGAACTGGTAGGTAAGACACTTATAGCTATCACAAATCTGCCACCTAGAGCAATGATGGGAATTGAATCTTGTGGAATGTTACTTAGTGCAATCCATGAAGAAGAGGGCGAAGAAAAACTTCATCTTCTGATGGTAGATGACCATATTCCGGCTGGTGCAAAATTATATTAATATCAGGACACTTCGCTTTTAGTGAAATACTAAAGGCGGAGTGTTATTTATATTATAGGAAATTACTCTGTAATGTTCCTATAATATAAATAACACTCCGGGCAGGATCGCACTGCGATGGAGAGTAATGATACTGCTGCAGGTATGCCATATATGGCATATATAAGGCACAAAAAGGAATATGTCAATATCCCCCCGCAGGGCTTACTGATGTCAGAATTGTCTGATATCATAAAAGCCAGTTACCAATAAAGAAAAAGCGAGGGAACATGAAATGAAAAAGGGTTTATTGACAATGGCCGGAGTGCTTCTGACTGTATCACTGGTCAGTGCCGGAACAACAGTGCCTGTACTGGCAGAGGAAGAAACAACACTGGTATACGGAAGCGGAGATTATACCAGGATCAATCCTGCTATGGATGAACATGGAGAGATCAATATTCTGATCTTCAACGGTTTAACTGCACATGACGGAGATAATCAGGTAGTTCCGGGACTGGCAGAGAGCTGGGATTTTGATGATGAAACCAATACTTATACATTCCATATGGCAGAAGATGCCAAGTGGCAGGACGGCGAACCTGTGACAGCAGAGGATGTTAAATTTACTATCGAAGCGATCATGGATCCGGAAAATGGTTCTGAGAATGCACCCAACTACGAGGACGTAGAAGAGATCAATGTGATTGATGATCATACGGTTGCGTTCAAGCTTGAGGACAAAAACGTTGCATTCCTTGACTATATGACAATGGCAGTTCTTCCTAAGCATCTGCTTGAGGGAGAAGATATGCAGACTTCTGACTTCTTCCGTAATCCGGTAGGAACAGGTCCATACAAGATCGAATCCTGGGATGAGGGACAGGCGATCACACTGGTTAAGAATGAAGATTATTTCAAGGGTGAGCCTTCCATCGATAAAATTGTATTCAAGATCGTACCGGATGACAATGCGAAAGCACTTCAGTTAAAATCCGGAGAACTTGATCTGGCATTATTAACACCAAAGGATGCAGCTGCTTTTGCAGATGATGAGGCATATACATGCTACGATATGAAGACTTCTGACTATCGTGGAATCATGTTTAACTTTAGAAATGAATACTGGCAGAAAAACCGTGATCTGATCCCGGCAGTATGCTATGGGCTTGACCGTCAGGCGATCATCGACGCAGTTATCCTTGGACAGGGAATGCCGGCTTATGGACCTCTTCAGAGAAATATCTACAATTATGAAGATGTAGAGCATTATGATTACAATCCTGAAAAAGCAAAAGAAATTCTGGAAGCTGCAGGATGCGAGATGGGTGATGACGGATTCTATTATCGTGACGGCGAAAAAGTGGGATTTGTAATCAGCGTAAGTGCAGGAGATCAGGTACGTATTGATATGGCTCAGATCGCAGCACAGGAACTGAAAGAGATCGGCATGGATGTATCAGTAGAGATCCCTGCACAGACAGACTGGGCAGGACAGATGGCATTTCTCATCGGATGGGGAAGCCCATTTGACGCTGACGACCATACATACAAAGTATTCGGAACAGATAAGGGAGCAAACTACTCCGGCTATTCTAATGCAGACGTTGACAAGTATCTGACAGAAGCAAGACAGTCAGCTGATCCGGAAGTTCGTGCAGAAGCCTATGCTAATTTCCAGAAAGCTCTGGCAGAGGATCCGGCTTATGCAATGATCTGCTATATTGATGCCAACTATGTTGCTGACAGCAATATTAAAGGAATTGATCCTGATACAATTATGGGACATCATGGAGTTGGAATCTTCTGGAATGTAGCAGACTGGACTATTGAATAATAAAATGATATCAGGGTCAAAAGGTCAAAAAGCCATTCATGCTTGCACCATAAGACCTTTGACTCTAACATCATAAAAAAGATAAAGGTTGTGACGGGGGCACTAAAGGTGCCCCCTTTTTACACGAGCGGAAAAAGGATTAAAAATGGAACATTTATTAGAGGTTAAAAATCTTTCAGTCAGCATTGACGGTCCTGCCGGAGAAGTCCAGGCAGTAAGAGATGTGTCTTTTTCATTAAAAAAGGGAGAGGTGCTGGCTATAGTTGGAGAATCCGGATGCGGGAAGAGTGTGCTTTGCAAAAGTATCATGAAGCTTTTGCCACCAAGCGCAAAAATAAAAGAGGGAAGCATCTGTGTGAACGGACAGGATATCACCTGTTACAGGGAAAAGGAGATGCAGAAACTGCGTGGAAGAGTTTTTTCTATGATCTTTCAGGATTCTATGACATCCCTGAATCCAACTATTAAAATTGGAAAACAGATTGGGGAAGCAGTGGTGATCCACAATAAGAACTACACGAAGGAACAGGTAAATAAGAAGGTTCTGGAGCTTATGGAACTGGTAGGTATCTCCCATCCAAAGGAACGATATCATCAGTATCCGTGGCAGTTCTCCGGAGGAATGCGTCAGAGATGTGTTATGGCCATCGCTCTGGCAGCAGATCCGGATATTTTATTTGCAGATGAACCTACTACTGCACTGGATGTGACCATACAGGCACAGATTCTGGATCTTCTGCGGGAAATACAGATGAAGCTTGGAACAGCTACCATACTGGTATCCCATGATCTGGGAGTGGTTGCACGTGTGGCAGACAGAGTGGCAGTCATGTATGCAGGCAAGATCGTAGAGATCGGTACAGCAGAGGAAGTGTATTATGATCCCAGACATCCATATACATGGGGACTGATGAGATCACTGCCTGCATTTGCAAATGGAAAAGAAAGCCTGTACACCATCCCCGGCATGCCTCCTACTTTGATAGATCCGCCGAAAGGTGATGCTTTTGCATGTCGAAATGAATATGCCCTGAATATTGATTATGAAGAAATGCCGCCTATGTTTAAGATAACAGATACTCATTATGCGGCAACCTGGCTGCTGGATCCAAGAGCACCGCAGATCAAATCACCTGTGGGAGGAACAGCGCATGAGTAAAGAAGTTTTATTGGATGTCAGGCATCTGACTCAGCAGTTTCATCTGACAAAAAAGATCAAGGTAAAGGCTGTAGATGATGTCTCATTTCAGATCCATAAAGGTGAGATCTTTGGTCTGGTAGGGGAATCCGGTTCAGGAAAGTCCACAGTTGCCAGATGTCTGATGAATATATATCAGCCGGCTCAGGGAGAAATCTGGTATAAAGATGTAAATATCTGCGACAAAAAGGAATTCAAAAAGCATAAAAAAATGCTGCAGACCCGACGCCAGATGATATTTCAGGATTCCGCATCCAGTCTGAACCAGAAAATGAGGGTGTCAGATATTATTACGGAACCAATGAGAATCCAGCATATCACACCTCCGAGAGGAAGCTTTGTGAAGGAAGCTGCTTTTCAGATGGAATATGTAGGACTTGAGAACAGTTTCCTGGATCGTTATCCATCTGAATTATCAGGGGGACAGAGGCAGCGAGTGGCCATAGCCAGATCTCTGTGTATGGAACCGGAATTTCTGGTGGCTGATGAACCGATAGCTTCCCTGGATGTGTCCATACAGGCACAGATCGTCAATCTGTTCCGTCATCTGCAGGAGGAGCATGGATTTACATTTCTGTTTATCGCCCATGACCTGGCTATGGTTGAGTATCTCTGTGACCGTGTGGGAGTTATGTATCATGGAAAACTGGTAGAACTGGCGCCATCAGAAGAATTGTATTCCAATCCGGTGCATCCTTATACAAAAACATTGCTGTCTGCAATTCCTGTTCCTGACCCGATCAGGGAAAGAAAAAGAGTTCTGCAGTACTATGATGGCGAAGGAATGGAAAACAGTGTGTGGACAGAAGTGTCACCCGGACATTTTGCAATGCTTCCGGCTGAAGGAAAGGGGTGCAGTATATAATGAGACAAAAAAAGTTAGTCTACTATGGTAAAAAATGCCTGATATTCCTGATCTCAGTATTTATATTGTCTGTAGCTGTATTTTATGTAGCCCGTCTTGCACCGGGAGATCCGCTGATCTCCTATTATGGTGACCGTACAGAGAAGATGAGTCCGGAAGAACGTGAATGGGCTATGGGAAAACTGGGATTGAACGAACCGATTTCTGTGCAGTATGTGAAGTGGGTAAAAAATGCCTTTCATGGAGAATTTGGAATTTCATTTAAATATAAACAGGATGTGGTAGAAGTGATCGGCGGCCGTATTGGCAATACACTTGTACTTGGAGGAATCGGATTTATCATTATGTTTGCCGGAGCCTTGCTCCTGGGAATCCTGTGTGCCTGGTACGAAAACCGGCTGGCAGACCGGATCCTGTGTAAGCTGGGAACCATATCCAGCTGTATTCCTGAGTTCTGGATGGCCCTGGTCCTGATCCTTGTTTTTTCAGTAAATCTTAAGATCCTGCCAAGCAGTGGCGCTTACAGTACAGGAAATGCAGGAGATATCAGTGATAGAGTGCTGCATCTGATCATGCCTCTGACCATCGTGGTCATGGAGCATTTATGGTATTATGCTTACATGATCCGAAATAAGATCCTTGAAGAGGTTCGCGCAGATTATGTACTTCTGGCAAAGGCAAAAGGCCTGGATAAGAAAAAGCTTATGTTCAGACATTGTGTCCGAAATGTAATGCCTGCTTATCTGAGTATTATGGCCATTGCAGTCCCCCATGTACTTGGAGGAACCTATGTAGTAGAAAGTGTATTCTCTTATCCCGGAATCGGAGCTCTGTCCTATGAGAGCGCCAGATATCATGATTACAATCTGCTGATGCTGCTTTGTATGATGTCAGGAATCCTGGTTATTTTCTGTAATATCGTCAGTCAGACCATTAATGAACAGATAGATCCTCGTATGAAGGATGAAGTAATAACCGAGAAATCGGAGGTAGTAGAAGGATGACCAATAATTTATTTGAACTGGCAGGAAATAGAAAGACAGAAACCGTAATTCCCAAATCAAAGAAAAAGTGGTATAAGGGAAAACCGGTTGTTTCAGCAGCAATCCTGATTCTTATTATACTGGGTTGCCTGTGTGCGGAACTGATCATGACAAAGGATCCTACTTATATGGATCTGCTGAACTATAATAAGGCCCCTGATAAGGAGTTCCTTTTTGGAACGGATACTATGGGAAGGGATATTTTTTCCATGATCTGGTATGGAGGAAGGATTTCAATCCTGATCGGTGGATTAGCCACGGTTATTTCTACTTTTATTGCAGTGGTAGTCGGCGCCTTCAGTGGTGTGGCACCTGCGTGGCTTGATGAACTGATCATGAGATTTACAGAGATATTCTTAAGTATACCAGCTCTGCTTCTGATCATTTTGCTGCAGGCTATTATGGGAAATGCCAATATCCTGAGTCTGTCCTTTGTAATCGGTGTGACCAGTTGGACCAGTATTGCGAAAGTGGTACGTACAGAGGTAAGACAGATACGAAACAGTGAGTATATCATCGCAGCAAGATGTATGGGAGCCGGATTCTTCCGTGTTTTGTGGAAGCATCTGGTGCCGAATTTTTTCTCATCCATTATGTTTATGGTAGTCATGAATGTAAGAACTGCAATGATATCTGAAGCTACTTTAAGTTTTATGGGTATTGGACTTCCGATAGAGGTTATCACATGGGGAAGTATGCTGTCTCTGTCAGATAAAGCATTAATGACAGGTTCCTGGTGGATCATTCTGATTCCCGGACTTTTCCTGATCGCCACAGTGCTCTGCCTGACCAATATAGGAAATGCCTGCAGAGCACAGACAAACAGAAAAGAAAGTAATTTTTAAAATTTGACCGAAATCTCGCTGTTTTGTTGCTGATTTGTCTGATTTATGATATTATGAAAACATCTTAAAAAATCTAAAAAACAAGGCAGGAGTGGTCAAAATGTATCAGGAAGAATACAAACGCTGGTTGGCAGCAGATCTGCAGGATGCGGATCTTAATCCGGAATTATCCAAAATCGAAGGAAATGATGAAGAAATCAAAGATCGTTTCGCAGTAGCGCTGAAATTCGGAACAGCCGGACTTCGCGGAGTACTTGGAGCCGGAACCAACCGTATGAATATTTATGTAGTTCGCCAGGCAACACAGGGACTTGCGAACTGGGTAAAAACACAGGGCGGTAATCAGACAGTAGCCATCAGCTATGACAGCCGTCTTAAGAGTGATGTATTTGCAAAAACAGCAGCAGGCGTACTGGCAGCAAATGATATCAACGTCAGAATTTATGATGCACTGATGCCTGTACCTGCACTTTCCTTTGCAACACGTTACTATGAATGCAATGCAGGTATTATGGTAACAGCATCCCACAATCCGGCTAAGTACAATGGATACAAAGCATATGGTCCTGACGGATGCCAGATGACAGACGATGCAGCTGCCATTGTATATGAAGAGATTCAGAAAACAGACGTACTTACAGGTGCGAAATATATGTCCTTTGCAGAAGGCGTAGAACAGGGAAAAATCCGTTTCGTAGGAGATGACTGCAAACAGGCTCTCTATGAAGCAATCGAATCCCGCCAGGTTCGTCCGGGTCTTTGCAAAACAGCAGGCCTGAAACTGGTTTACAGTCCACTAAACGGTTCCGGTCTTGTACCTGTAACTCAGGTATTAAAAGATATCGGAATCACAGACATCACTATCGTTCCGGAACAGGAATATCCGAACGGATACTTCACAACCTGCAGCTATCCGAACCCGGAGATCTTTGCAGCTCTGGAACTGGGATTAAATCTTGCAAAAGAAACAGGTGCAGACTTAATGCTTGCAACTGACCCGGATGCAGACCGTGTCGGTATCGCAATGAAATGCCCGGATGGTTCCTATGAACTGGTAACAGGTAATGAGGTAGGTGTACTCCTTCTTGATTATATCTGTGCAGGCCGTATCGAAAAAGGCACAATGCCAAAGAACCCGGTAGCAGTGAAATCCATTGTTTCCACACCACTTGCAGATGCAGTGGCAGAGCACTATGGAGTAGAACTCAGAAGCGTACTTACAGGATTCAAGTGGATCGGCGATCAGATCGCACAGCTTGAAGCAGCAGATGAAGTAGACAGATTTATCTTCGGATTTGAAGAGAGCTACGGATACCTTGCAGGACCATATGTACGTGACAAGGATGCTGTTATCGGATCTATGCTGATCTGTGAAATGGCTGCATATTACAGAAGCATCGGAAGTTCCCTGAAACAGAGAATGGAAGAGATCTATGCACAGTACGGACGTTACCTGAACAAAGTAGACAGCTTCGAATTCCCGGGATTAAGCGGAATGGATAAGATGTCAGCTCTGATGCAGGGACTTCGTGACAAACCTCTCACAGAGATCGCAGGTCATGCAATTGTAAAAGTAACAGATTATCAGAAACCGGAAGAAACAGGACTTCCTGCAGCAAACGTACTGATCTACAAGTTGGATAACGGCGAGACAGTAGTTGTCCGCCCATCCGGAACAGAACCAAAGATCAAGATTTATTACACAACTCTCGGCAAGAACCTGGAAGAGGCAGAAGCTGAGAAAGAGAAGCTTGCAGAAGCATTAAAACCGATTATGGCATAAGCAATTGTAAGCAGAACTGAATAAAATATACTAAACCGGAAAGGCTGTGCTCATTGGAGGTGCAGTCTTTCTTTTTGTAACCCGCAGGGGCCTTACTGTTGCTGTGAACGGAGTGAACGTTACTGTTCACTCCGTTCACAGTAACGACTTACTTGATTCGGTTAAATAGGATTGATATAATTAACACTCTTTGCTACAATAAAAAACAGCGAAAATAAGAATAAGACTGCTTATGAATGAGAGGAAAACATACTATGGAAGAATATGAAGTAATCAGCATCCCGGTATCTGACGGAACAGAACGGGATTTTGCGATCATGGATACCTTTGAATTTGAAGGACAGGGATATCTGGCAGTTTCTCTGATCGAAGGAGATGAGATCCAGGAGGGCGTTTACATTTACCGTTACCACAATGCAGAAGATGGAGATGTTGTGGTAGAGCAGATCACTTTGCCTGCAGAATACAAAAAGGTGACAAAATTTTACGAACAGATGTAAGCAAAAAAATATCTCGAAAAGAACCTGCATCTTGTGATAAAATAAAAAAAAATCAAATTTTGATCAATAAAAACAGGAGGAAAAAACGATGGAAAAATCAACCGTTTATTTTACTGATTTCAGATGTCCGGTTGGCACCAGCCAGCTTGATAAACTGAAGAAACTCTGCGTTACAGCCGGAATCAAAGACATTGATATGGATGGAAAATTCGTGGCTATTAAAATGCATTTCGGAGAACTTGGCAATCTGGCTTTCCTGCGCCCAAATTACGCAAAAGCAGTAGCTGATCTCTGTAAAGAGCAGGGAGGACTTCCGTTCCTCACAGACTGCAACACTCTTTATCCGGGAAGCCGCAAGAATGCACTGGAGCATCTGGAGTGCGCAAATCTCAATGGATTTAACAGCATTTCAACAGGATGCCAGATCATCATCGGTGATGGCTTACGCGGTACAGACGAAGTAGAAGTACCGGTAGTTAACGGCGAATATTGTCAGACTGCACTGATCGGACATGCGATCATGGATGCAGATATTTTTATCAGCTTAAGCCACTTCAAAGGACATGAAGCAACCGGCTTCGGCGGTGCACTGAAGAATATCGGAATGGGATGCGGAAGCCGCGCAGGTAAGATGAAACAGCATGCCAGCGGAAAACCTGCAGTAAATGAAGAACTCTGCCGCGGATGCCGTCGCTGCGCGAAAGAGTGCGGAAGTGATGCGATTACATATCCGAATAAAAAAGCAGTCATTGATTATGATAAATGTAAAGGCTGCGGCCGTTGTATCGGAGCCTGCGGTTTTGATGCCGTATACAATCCAAACAGCAGTGCGAATGAACTTCTTGACCGTAAGATGGCAGAATATGCACAGGCAGTCTGTCATGGCCGTCCGCATTTCCATGTAGCGCTTGTTCAGGATATCAGCCCGAACTGTGACTGCCATGGCGAAAATGATGCACCAATCCTTCCTGATATCGGAATGTTTGCAAGCTTTGACCCGGTTGCTCTGGACCAGGCCTGCGCAGATGCCTGTCTGAAAGCAACTCCGATCGAGAACAGCCAGCTTGGAGAACACCTGGCAAAACCTGACTGGCATTGCCACCACGACCATTTCAAAGATTCCAACCCGAACATTGAATGGCAGGCAACACTGGATCAGGCAGAGAAGATTGGTCTGGGAACCAGACAGTATGAACTGAAGATTGTGAAATAATATGTTTATCAGCAGTGGAAAATAAATGCGAAAAAGTAATAAACAAAAAGGACCGGATGAATGAACTATATTGTCTTTGACCTGGAATGGAATCAGAATCCTTCGGGAAAGAAAACACGTAACGACAGGCTTCCATTTGAGATTATCGAGATTGGGGCTGTAAAAGTAAACAGCAAAAAAGAAATAACGGATCATTTTCACCGACTGATCAAACCACAGGTCTATAAATGGATTCATGACAGCATCCATGAGGTAATTCATGTAGATTATAAAGATCTTATGAAAGGAGTGCCCTTTGAGCAGGCAGTCAGGGAATTTATTGACTGGTGCGGAGAAGACTGGTACTTTTTTACCTGGGGAAATCAGGACGTGATGGAACTTCAGAGAAATATGAAGTTCTATGGCCTGCTGGATCTGCTTCCCGGACCTGTGACCTATTATGATGTGCAGAAACTATACAGTATCAGTTATGATGACGGTACACACAGGTGTGCATTGGAGCATGCGATCGATGAGCTGAAAATAGAGAAATCCAGGGGATTTCACCGGGCGCTTGCAGATGCCTGGTATACAGCGAAAGTCCTGGAGAAAATAAATAACATAATCATCATCAATCATCCGTCACTGGATGTTTACCAGAATCCAAAGAAGAAAAAAGACGAGATACATATTTCCTATCCGGATCATGACAAATATGTATCCAGAGAATTTGCCACAAGAGAGCGAATCATGAAAGACCGCGAGGTGATCAGCACCAGATGTCCGGTCTGTCATCTGCCTGCAAAGCGCAAACTCCGATGGTTTATGAATAATCCAAAGGTTTATTACAGCATATCCAATTGTGAAGAACATGGACTGATAAGAGGCAAGATCCGTATCCGAAAAACAGAAGATGAGAAATATTTCGCTGTGAAGACATTGCGTTTCACAGATACAGAAGAAGCGGAAGAACTTCGTGAAAGAAAAGAAGTCCTCCGCCTCAGGCGAAAACTAAAAAGAAGCGTTGAGAAGGAAATCTGAAAGGATTTCCTTTTCATATTGCATTCCATATCCGACCATATGGCCGTCTAAATAATATTTACTTTTAATTCGCTTTGGACCGACAGAATTGTTCAGAAGTTTCTGCTTCTTTACAAGCTGGCTCACATCGGTTCCTGTGGGGACAGTTACGTACACATGCCTCATATAATAGAAGGAACACAGATTATTCCAGTCCTTTAACAGGTGCTTTTCGCATGGGAGAAATACTGCCGGTACCGGATCGGTATCTATATTCAAGTCTACTTTTTCAAAATTGTCGAAGCCGTAATCCAGCAGAGAAGTTGTGTCAGGAAAAGCACCGTTTGTAGAATTCAGCACAACTGCAATGAGAATGGAATTTCCTCTCTTGGCATAGGTGACAAGCGTACTTCCCGCTGCATCGGTGTATCCGGTCTTTCCTCCCAGAACCCCATCGTATGCATAAGACTGTCCGGGCATCATCTTATGGTGATTGAGAAGATAACGGGTTTCAGGCTGCTTATTAGTCGGAGGAATCTCATAAACCTGTGTGGTCACAAATTTACGGAATCTGGGATTATACCAGGCTGCCTTTGCAATCTTCATCATATCACCTGCGGTGGTATAATGCGTCTCATCCGGAAGACCATTTGGATTATTAAAATGGGTGTTCTTACAGCCAAGCTGAGCTGCCCTCTGGTTCATCAGTTCAACAAACTTCTTTACAGAACCGCTTGTTTTTTCTGCCAGAGCAAGAGCCATCTCATTGGCGGATTCCAGCATCAGAGCCATCAGGGCCTGCTCTACTGTGAAAACCTCTCCTGTTTCTGCGTAAATGCTGGAGCTTCCGGCCTCAATCCCATAAGCCGCTTCCTGCGACATGGTGATCGTATCGTCCATATCCAGATATTCACAGGCCAGAAGAGCGGTCATGATCTTAGTGATACTGGCGGGATATAGCTTATCTTTGGCATTCTTGGAATAAAGAATAGTATCAGTGACTGCATCCATCAGCACTGCGGACTGTCCCTCGATATTAGGACCTGCGGGCCATCCTTTGACAGAATCGATATCTGAGGCCTGTGAATAGGTTTCTGAATGACCGGCTTCAGGAGTGGCAGAGGTCTCGGCAGCGTAAGTGACTGCAGGCTGGGAGGTCAGAATTCCTGCACAAAGCATTCCGGTGAGGAAACGTTTCATTAATTTATGAAATTTTGTTTTAAACATTTGAAATTACCCTTCATTAAATATACATAGTAGTTGCTTTCCATATCCTAGAGCGTGTCTGAAAATTCATTCCCGCAATCTGCACGCCCCACTTTGCGGGATATTTCACCCGAATTCAGTTGCCGTAGCCCGCTACGGCGCCCTCATCCGGGCAAAATATCCCACAAATTGTGACGTACATCTTGCAGAAAGCCTTTTTCAGACACGCTCTAGTACATCGTTTTAAATGACGTTCGGACAAAATATTCTACCTTATTATATCATTAATTACAATGCCTGTGTAAAATTTATATGATAGTATGTTAACAGTGTGTTACTGTTCGGGAGTTTGACAGTAACCAGTGTTATTAAACAGTAACAGGATTACCCTAATATTCAAAAAAATACTTGACACAGTGAATTTTGTGACCTTATAATGAATCCGCATAGTTAAATAAATGATATGTCCACAAAAACGTTGATGGAGAGAGTAACTGCAGGGGAAAGCAGACAGCGAACCGGGGAGGGTGTGAGCCCGGTGGTGAGTAAATGCAGTGAAGATCACTCCGGAGTTGCAGCTCTGAAGGGTGTACAGACAGGTAAGAGCTGACGGAAATCCCCGTTAAAAGATTCATGTATCGGCAGAGGATGCCCGTACAATGTAACAGGTGGTATAGCGAACGTCAATAAACCTTCGTCCTTTTACAAAAGGGCGATTTTTTTATGGGCTTATTTTCGTTCTTAAAGGACACCGGAAATATTTTTCAGTTATATAAACGTCCTGCATATTTTCAGGTGTCTGATACAAATAATTTAAACAGGAGGTAAATTACTGTGTACCAGAAAGTTGATACGAACTTAAACTTTGTAGACCGTGAGAAAAAAGTAGAAGAATTCTGGAAAGAAAACCATATCTTTGAGAAAAGTATGGAGAACAGAAAAGAAGGAGAAACCTATACATTCTATGATGGACCGCCCACTGCAAACGGCAAACCGCACATCGGCCATGTACTTACCCGTGTAATCAAGGATATGATTCCGAGATACCGTACAATGAAGGGCTACATGGTTCCGCGTAAAGCAGGATGGGATACCCATGGACTTCCGGTAGAACTGGAAGTAGAGAAGAAGCTTGGTCTGGATGGCAAAGAGCAGATCGAAGAATACGGTATGGAGCCATTCATCAAACAGTGTAAGGAAAGCGTCTGGAAATACAAAGGAATGTGGGAGGATTTCTCCTCTACTGTTGGTTTCTGGGCTGATATGGAACATCCATACGTAACTTACTATGACGATTATATTGAATCCGAATGGTGGGCATTAAAAGAAATCTGGAACAAGAAGCTTCTGTATAAAGGCTTCAAGATCGTTCCTTACTGTCCAAGATGTGGTACCCCTCTTTCCGCACAGGAAGTATCCCAGGGATACAAAACTGTAAAAGAGCGCTCCGCAGTTGTAAGATTCAAGGTTGTTGGTGAAGATGCTTACTTCCTTGCATGGACAACAACACCATGGACACTTCCATCTAACGTTGCACTCTGCGTAAACCCGGATGAGACTTACTGCAAAGTAAAGGCAGCAGACGGATATACCTATTATATGGCAGAAGCACTCCTTGACAAAGTCCTTGGCAAACTTGCAAAAGAAGAAGGCGAGAAAGCATATGAAGTTCTGGAAACCTACAAAGGAACAGACCTGGAATACAAAGCATACGAGCCGCTTTTTGCATGTGCAGGAGAGGCAGCAGCAAAACAGAAAAAGAAAGCTCATTTCGTAACCTGTGATAACTACGTTACTATGAGTGATGGTACAGGTATCGTTCACATCGCACCTGCATTCGGTGAAGACGATAACAGAATCGGACGTAACTATGAACTTCCATTTGTACAGTTCGTAGACGGACAGGGTAACCTGACAAAAGAGACACCATACGCAGGCGTTTTCGTAAAGAAAGCAGATCCTATGGTCCTCACAGACCTGGACAAAGAAGGCAAGCTCTTCGATGCTCCGAAATTCGAGCATGATTATCCACACTGCTGGAGATGTGACACACCACTGATCTACTATGCAAGAGAATCCTGGTTCATCAAGATGACAGCAGTTAAGGATGACCTGATCAGAAATAACAATACAATCAACTGGATCCCTGAGAGCATCGGTAAAGGACGTTTCGGCGACTGGCTTGAAAACGTTCAGGACTGGGGTATCAGCCGTAACCGTTACTGGGGAACACCACTGAACATCTGGCAGTGTGAATGCGGACATATGCATTCCATCGGAAGCCGTCAGGAGTTATTCGAGATGAGCGGTGATGAGAGAGCCAAGACAGTAGAGCTTCACCGCCCATACATCGATGAGATCACACTGAAGTGTCCGGAGTGCGGTGGAGAAATGCATCGTGTACCGGAGGTTATTGACTGCTGGTTCGACTCAGGAGCAATGCCTTTCGCACAGCATCATTATCCATTTGAAAACAAAGAATTATTTGAGCAGCAGTTCCCTGCAAACTTTATCTCCGAGGCAGTAGACCAGACTCGTGGATGGTTCTACTCACTCCTTGCAGAATCCACACTGCTCTTCAATAAAGCACCATACAAGAACGTAATCGTTCTGGGACATGTCCAGGATGAGAACGGACAGAAGATGAGTAAGTCCAAAGGAAATGCAGTTGATCCATTCGATGCACTGAACAAATACGGCGCAGATGCCATCAGATGGTACTTCTACATCAACAGTGCTCCATGGCTTCCGAACCGTTTCCATGGCAAGGCTGTTGTGGAAGGACAGCGTAAATTCATGAGCACACTGTGGAATACTTACGCATTCTTCGTATTATATGCAGACATCGACAACTTCGACCCGACCAAATATGAACTGAACTATGACCAGCTTCCTGTAATGGATAAATGGCTGCTCAGCAGATTAAACACAACTGTTCAGGCTGTAGACAATGATCTGGCAAACTACAAGATCCCGGAAGCAGCAAGAGCACTCCAGGAATTTGTAGATGAGATGAGTAACTGGTATGTAAGAAGAAGCCGTGAACGTTTCTGGGCAAAGGGAATGGAGCAGGATAAGATCAATGCTTACATGACTCTGTACCATGCACTGGTAACCATCGCCAAGACAGCAGCTCCGATGATCCCGTTCATGACAGAAGACATCTATCAGAACCTGGTAAGAAGCGTGGATAAAGATGCTCCGGAGAGTATCCATCTCTGCGACTTCCCAACTGTAAACGAAGCATGGATCGACAAAGATCTGGAAGCAGACATGAAAGAGCTTCTGGAGATCGTAGTTCTGGGACGTGCCTGCAGAAATACAGCAAACATCAAGAACCGTCAGCCGATCGGAACCATGTATGTAAAAGCTGAGAAGAAAATGAGTGAATTCTACACTGACATCATCGCAGATGAACTGAATGTCAAAGAAGTAAAATTCGCAGATGATGTAGAATCCTTTATCTCCTACAGCTTCAAACCACAGCTTCGTACAGTAGGACCGAAATACGGTAAACTCCTTGGAGGAATCAGACAGGCTCTCACAGACATCAATGGAACAGCAGCAATGAACGAACTGAGAACCAACGGTGTCCTGAAACTGGATATCAACGGAAACAATGTAGAGCTTACAGAAGAAGACCTTCTTATTGAAACAGCACAGACAGAAGGCTATGTATCCGAATCTGACGGTGAAACATCCGTAGTCCTTGATACAAATCTGACACCTGAACTGATCGAAGAGGGATTCGTACGTGAGATCATCAGCAAGATCCAGACCATGCGTAAGGAAGCCGGCTTCGAAGTTATGGACAAGATCGTAGTATACGCTCACGGAAACGACAAGATCCAGGATGTCATGAAAGCACACGAAGATGAGATCAAGTCAGAAGTACTTGCAGACGAAATGGTACTTGGCGAGACCGATGGTTATGTGAAAGAGTGGAACATCAACAAAGAAGCAGTAACTATGGGTGTTAAGAAACTGTAATTGACAACATTCGGTCAATTACTGACAAGGTACTGATAAGTTACAGGTATTTCACAGGAAATATACTACTTTCGCAATGCACGATAACAAGTTACTGTTCACTGGTAATATCCCGCGAGGTGTTTTTTGTGAGCGAAGGTCACAGAAAACCCGAGACATACCGCGCGAATTTATGCGATTAGCATAAATTCTGTGCATCGCGAAGCGTGTTGCTGTGAACAGTAACGATAACAAAAAAATGTTATAAAATTCGGCAATTATACACATGACAGACTGTCGAAAAAAGAGTATCATTATTCTTGACAGTCTGATTTCAGAGAGGAAATTGGAGGCAGAGATTCTTTGCCCCCAATTTCTCTGATATGAGAAAACAGAAGAGTTGACGGAATAAAGAGGTTCACCGGCAATATCCGCAAGGTGTATTGCTGAGAATAAAGTGAACAGTGAAACCATTACGGGAGGTATGAAATGACAAACGAAATGTTCAAGAAAGAGGCATTCAAGAAAAGCGTAAAAGACAACGTAAAATTCCTCTATCGAAAAACAATTGAAGAAGCTACACAGGAGCAGATTTTCCAGGCAGTAAGCTACTCTGTAAAAGACGTTATCATTGATAACTGGCTTGCAACACAGAAAGCTTACGACGAACAGGATCCGAAGATCGTATACTATATGTCCATGGAATTCCTGATGGGACGTGCTCTCGGAAACAACCTGATCAACCTTTGCGCTTACGGTGAAGTAAAAGAAGCTCTCGAAGAGCTGGGATTTGACCTTAACTGTATCGAAGATCAGGAGCCGGATCCGGCACTTGGAAACGGTGGTCTGGGAAGACTGGCTGCATGCTTCCTTGATTCTCTCGCAACTTTAAATTACGCAGCATATGGCTGCGGAATCCGTTACCACTACGGAATGTTCAAACAGAAAATCCAGAACGGTTATCAGATCGAGGTACCGGATAACTGGTTAAAGAACGGCTACCCATTCGAACTGCGTCGCCCGGAATATGCCAAGGAAGTACACTTCGGCGGATATGTAAGAGTAGAGTACGATCCTGAAAAGGGTGGAAACAGATTTGTCCATGAAGGATATCAGGCTGTAAAGGCTGTTCCTTATGATATGCCGATCACAGGCTATGACAATGATGTAGTAAACACACTTCGTATCTGGGATGCAGAACCGATCGTAGACTTCGAGTTGGATTCCTTTGACAAAGGTGACTACAAGAAAGCTGTAGAGCAGGAGAACCTTGCCCGCAATATCGTAGAAGTTCTTTACCCGAATGACAACCACTATGCAGGTAAAGAGCTGAGACTGAAACAGCAGTACTTCTTCGTATCTGCAAGTCTCCAGGCAGCAATTGCCAAATACAAAAAGAAACATGACGATATCCATAAATTATATGAAAAAGTAACATTCCAGATGAACGATACACATCCGACGGTAGCAGTAGCAGAGTTAATGCGTATCCTCATGGACGAAGAAGGACTTGGATGGGATGAAGCATGGGAAGTAACAAGAAAATCTGTTGCTTACACAAACCATACCATCATGTCCGAAGCACTTGAGAAATGGCCGATCGAGCTCTTCTCCAGACTGCTTCCGCGTGTATACCAGATCATCGAAGAAATCAACCGTCGTTTCATCCTTGAGATCCAGGCAAAATATCCGGGAAATTATGAGAAGATCAAAAAGATGGCTATCATCTATGACGGACAGGTTAAGATGGCTCACCTTGCAATCGCAGCAGGCTACTCTGTAAACGGTGTTGCACGTCTTCATACAGAAATCCTGAAGAATCAGGAATTAAAAGACTTCTATGAAATGATGCCTGAGAAATTCAACAACAAGACAAACGGTATCACTCAGAGACGTTTCCTGCTCCACGCAAATCCACTCCTTGCAGACTGGATCACAGAGCATATCGGACCGGACTGGATCACAGACCTTCCACAGTTAAAGAAACTTGCAGTTTACGCAGATGATGAAAAAGTACTCCAGGAATTCATGAACATTAAGTTCAAGAACAAAGAGCGTCTGGCTAAATACATCCTCGAGCACAATGGCGTAGAAGTAGACCCGCACTCCATCTTCGATGTACAGGTTAAGAGACTTCACGAGTACAAACGCCAGCTCCTGAACATCCTGCATGTTATCTATCTGTACAACCAGATCAAGATGCATCCGGAAATGGAATTCTATCCAAGAACATTCATCTTCGGTGCAAAAGCATCCGCAGGTTACGCAACAGCCAAGAAGATCATCAAACTCATCAACTCCGTAGCAGATGTAGTAAACAACGACGCTTCCATCAACGGCAAGATCAAAGTTGTATTCATCGAAAACTACAGAGTATCCAACGCTGAGTGGATCTTCGCAGCAGCAGACGTTTCCGAGCAGATCTCCACAGCAAGTAAAGAGGCATCCGGAACAGGTAACATGAAGTTCATGCTCAACGGTGCTCCTACACTTGGAACAATGGACGGTGCTAACGTAGAGATCGTAGAAGAAGTTGGCGCAGAAAACGCATTCATCTTCGGTTTAAGCTCCGACGAAGTAATCAACTACGAAAACAACGGCGGATACGATCCAAACGTAATCTACAACACAGACGAAGAAATCCGTCAGGTACTGATGCAGCTCATCAACGGAACCTTCTCCAGTGATACAGAACTCTTCCGCGACCTGTACGATTCACTTCTCAACACAAAGAACACAGACAGACCAGACCGCTACTTCATCCTCGCAGACTTCCGTTCCTATGCAGACGCACAGAAACGCGTAGAAGCAGCCTACAGAGATGAAAAAGGCTGGGCTAAGAAAGCACTCCTCAACACAGCATGCAGCGGCAAGTTCACATCCGACAGAACCATCCAGGAATATGTAGATGATATCTGGCATCTGGATAAGGTTATTGTCAGAAAGAAATAATACGCTATATTTATAGAAGTAATTGCTTCTGAATAAAAATAAAGCCCCTGGCAGTACAGTTATCAGGACTGTATTGCAGGGGCTTTTTGCTACAGTAGTGACATAATACATTAATTCATTTGTGCGGGAAAATTTTGCGTACAGACATATAATATAAAGGAACAAAAAGTTCTTGAAAACATAGATTTGACTGGAAAAATGAGAAGGCATCTGTTACAATAGAAAATACAAAACAGAGTACCGGAGATGCAGAAACTGCTCTTTCTCCTGCCATTTTATGTCATAAGATATGAAAAAAGCAGAGAAGATATAGAGAAAGATCCAGAAAAACTTCAGAAATTGCTGGATGAATATGTGACAATTTCCAGAAGACTGGAAGAAAGTCTGCTTGAAAACGGAAAAGAGGCACTGCATCGTTACCTTGTGGAAGTAATCATAAAAATTGCAGACTACATTTTCTCAGATTCAGAAAAAACAAAGAAGGGAGTTGACCGAGCCATGGGCGGAGAAGTATTAGAGCTGAAAACAGATAAGCTGATAAATGAAATAAGACAAGACGTGAAAGAAGAAGTGAAAGCGGAAGTGAAAGAAGAAGTGAAAACAGAGACGAAAGAAAAAATAGTAATCTGTATGCTGAAAAGAGGCAAAAGTACATTGGAAGAAATCGCTGCAGATACACAGATGCCGATTGAGCAGGTTGAAAGAATAAAAAAAGAACAACAGTTATAAAATGAGAAAATGGCAGAGAATTATAGAGGGTTCTCTGCCATTTGACCATACAGGGGTTGATACATCATCTTGTGATTAGAACGAACAACTCACCACATTTGTAACAAATTATAGATTTTTAGCATGAAAAATCAAGGAAAATAAATGCTTTTGAAGTGTATGAAATTTAAAAAAATCGTAAAATTCTTGAGCATTACACTTGACAAAAAGTGGTGAAAGCACTATTATTAACCATAACAGACAGATTATGTCTAGGAATCTTTACCCAAAAAGAAATAGTTATATTAAGGAAAGGGGAACTATAATCATGACAAAGATTAAAAACACAAAGAAGGGCATGGCAAAAAAGACATTAAGTATGTCACTTGTTGTTGCAATGCTTGCTACTTCTAATGTGCCGGTATGGGCTGCTGAGTTCAGTGATGGTACTGATGCTGCTGTGGCTACAGAAGCTCCGGCTGCTGAAGCTTTCTCTGATGAGACTGCAGATGCACCAGCTGTTGACGATACAACTGAAGCAACTCCAGCTTCTACAACAGTAACAGAAGGTGATGTTACTGTAAATTTAACAGCAGATAGAAAGACTGCTGTATGGGGAAAGGACAACATTACTATTACAGGAACTGTTACAAAAACAGACAGCCAAGCTTTAGCGTATGATTATCGTTGGGTTGATGCAAATGGTATTGCAAGCGAGCATTTCGGCAGTGTAGCAGAAAATGAAACAGTAAATAAAATGTCTTTCACACCTACTGTAAATGATGCCGGAAAAACTTTAACATTATATGTATACAAAAAAGATAATGATCAGATATTATATAATATCAACACTGGCATCACTGTTTCTGTTGAAAAACAGAACCTTGGAAGCATTGAACTCCGTGGTGCAGGCGCAACTCTTACATATAAGGGTTTTGCACAGGCTGTAAAACTGGAAGGGAATAATGCAGCTACAGTTGCTGTAAAAGATTCTTCTAATCAGGTTATTAATGTTCCGACAGGAAAAACTTATTATGAACTTTCATCTACAAGTGCAACAAACGCTGGCGATGAAGTAAAGGTTACAGCAACAGCAACAGAAGACTCTCCTTATACCGGAACAGTTGAAACTAAAGTTGTAATCAAGAAAAAAAATGCTGTATTACAGGATACATCAACAGAACCGGCAAATATTGTTGCTAACCCAAATAAAGGTTTAAGTTACCAGTATACTGGTGCTCCAATTGTAGTTGCTAACAAAGATGTAACTGTTAAAGAGTCTAAATCTGACAATAATGGTGATGATAAGAAATTCAGTGGAGCTGACTTATCTGATACAATCATCAATGCTGTAACCACTAGTGGTGCTATTGGCAATCAGAAAGTTTACGTAAACGTTGATGGAAGATTATTTAAAAATTTCGACCAGATTAACACCCCACATCAGTTAGTATCTGATGATACAGTCGAAATCAAGAAACGTGATCTTTCAGCTGCAGGAACAAAAATCTCTATCAATACAGTAACTGGTGAAATCCCTACCAATATTTCTGTCAGCGATCTTGATAAGTATTTAACATTGACCGGTACAGAAGGTACTCCTCTTGATGCACTTCAGGTAAATAAGGATTATACTATCACTGTCAAAGCTCTTGATGGAAGTGAAGCTACAACATTTAACGATGGAAGTACTTATACAATTACAATTACTGCAAAGAAAGCAGAAACTGTTAACGGTGCATCTGTAGGCGGTACTTGTGAGAATCATCAGGACATTCAGGTTGTTGCTACAACTGCAGCATTTAAAACAGTATCTTATGATAATGCAAATACTTATAAACCAGCATATACAGGTTCCGAGATTACACCTTCTAAATCTGATTTAGGAAAACTGAGAGTTACACAGGTGACTGGAAATACACCTGTAGAAACTACCTTAGATACCGATGCATATGAGATTACCGGATATTCAAACAATGTCAATGCCAGCACAATTTACAATAGTAGTAAAGTAGCTCAGCCAAATGCAACTGTAAATATCAAGATTACCAAAGGTGTATTTGCAGGCAAGACATGTGCTGTTAAATTTACTATCCTTCCATTAGAGGTTACTGCAGATACAATCAAGGTACAGAAAGAAGTTTCTATCAACAAATCTTATTCCAATGCCGCAGATTATAAACTGCCATTAACAGTTGTTGCGAAAGATCATGCAACTACTGGAAAGAAAGTTGAAAAAACATTAACAGATTCTGACTATACAGTAAATTATAAATGGGAAAATGATGATGATACTAATGCTGTCGGTACTAAAATTGTAACATCTATCACTATCACCAATCCGAACTATATTTATGGTCTTGATGGCAGTGATATTAAATTGACTCATAAAGTTACTGCATCAACTAAAACAGAAATCACTGCAAAACAGTTATCTGATTCTATGGTAGTGATTAATCCATCTTCTTATACTTATACTGGTGGTAAGATCATTCCTACTTATGCAGTAATTGATGGTGCGATTGCCCTTTACAAAAAAGGAGATATCACTGAAACAGCTACAATTAAAGCAGAATATGAAGAAGTATCTATCACAGATGCTGTAAATGTAGGAACAGGTAAAGTTACTGTAAAAGGTCTTTACGATGCAAGTACTAAATCTGGTTATGCTGGAACTGCATCAGGTACATTTACTATTACTCCGGCAAATACAGCTGATGTTAAAGTGACGATTGATGATCAGCAGTATACTGGAAAACAGGTAAGACCTCGTGATTTCAAGGTAACATTAAACGGAAATGATGTAACTAATCAATTTGCGGTTGTATCTTATGGTACTAATGTCGAAGCTGGAAAGGGTACTGTTGTATTAAAACCACTTGATGGAAACAAGAACTTTACAGGTTCAAATATTACTGCTGAATTCAATATTGTAAAAGAAATCGTATCTGGAACCTTAACAGCATATGATGCTAATGGATTTAAAGAAAGCGATGATAAATTTGCAACTGTAGATTCAGACGGAAAAGTAACAGCAAATGCAAATAAGCCGTTTACATTTGACGGTAACGAGCATACCTTTGCTAAAGTTCTGTTATCTGACATTAAGCGCGTTGGTGCAGGTAAAACTTCTGCAAAAGCAAGTGATTTTGAAATCAAATATGTAGATAACGTGGCTGGAAAGATGGTTGAAGGCTGGAAGAATATAGGTTATGTTTACGCTGTTGCCAAGGAAGGTACCGGATTTGCCGGAAACAAGACTATCGTGGCTGCTGATGGAACAATCATCAAAGGTGTTGTGGCCTATAAAGCATTCTCTATTGACAGTGTCGAATTTGATGCTAAAAATGTAAGCCTTAAAAATGGAACCTATGCTGCTGGTCTTCCAGTTAAACCGGAAGTAACAATTCAGATTGGTGGAAGTACATTAGTTGAAGGAAAAGATTACAAACTTACTTTAGTTGATAAAGATTACAAAACTGTAACACCTACAGAGGCAACTGTTGCAAATATCTATGGTGTTCGTATTGAAGGCATCAATGGATATAATAAATCAGAGGTTAAGACATCATTTGTTGGCGGTACTAAGGCTGAACAGGCTTTAATATGGGGCGTTGACAAGAAGAATCTCAAAGACTGCACAGTAACTGTAAAAGACGGTGTTGTTTCTGTAGTAAACGGATACATCCCTGTAGCATCAGCAGAATACACATCCAAGAACAACGGTGACGGCACATACACAGTAACTGCAGTAAGCACATCCAAGAATTATACAGGTTCTGTTACAGTAACAGCTGATGGTAAAGCTGAAGATGAGAAGCCAAACGCTCCAATGATCAGCAGCGTTAAAGTTGTTGGCAATCAGGCAACAGCAATCCTTTCCGGTGATTCCGAAGGTGCGGCAGGTTACGATTATGTAATCTCTACAGACCGTGACTGCATCAAAAACAAAGACTATGCTTCTGTAAACAAGAACCAGGTTAGCACCTCTACTACATTTAAATATGTACAGCAGGGAACCTACTACGCATACTGCCACGCTTGGAAACGTGACGCAAACGGTAAGAAAGTATTCAGCGACTGGTCTAATGCATATCCATTCGTTGTATCCGCAATCACACCGGACGCTCCTGTTATCACAAACGTTAAAGTAAGCGGATCTACTATCAAAGTAACATACAAAGCAGCTGCAAACGCAACTGGTTACGATGTAGTTCTTGGAACAGATTCTAAGAAAGAAAACGGTGAGACACGTCCATACCACTATGGCGATCACAAAGTACTGAACCTCAAAGAAGGTACAGTGACAGCAACATTCAAGAACGTACCAAAGGGAACATGGGTAGTTGGAATGCATGCATTCAACAGAACATCCGAAGACGGAAAGAAAGTCTTCAGCCCATGGTCAAACCTGAAAAAGGCTACTGTTAAATAATCCATTTGGGTAAATAATACAGATTCCTAAAAGAGAGTGCTCTGGCTATAAAGTCAGAGCATTTCTCTTATTTGAAAGAAGAATTTTATTTACTATTGTAGATTTTTATCTAAAATACAACTTCAACAAAACAAAATTCAATAAAGTTGTATAAACAACAGATAGGAGCACTATGGAAAAAAAATATGATATAAAGAATTTTTCTTTAGATGATATGAAAAATTTGATTAAAAATGGTGATGATTCACATGACAATCAAATTAGAGTAACAAAAGATGGTATGATATATTTATCTCAAGATGTAGTTGCTGCAGACAACCTTGAAAATATTATATTTAGATTAGAGACTTTTGATTCAGGTTTGGACTATGTTGGAAAAGCGGCTTCAGAAGATAACAATTTAATAAAAAAACTTTATAATGTTATTATGGATAATTACAAAAAAGGATGGCCAGAAAGTTTTTGTGACGATTGGAATATATAGCAAATAATATAAAAGAAACTATGATTTAATTATTTGATTTCTAATCTCTCTGTAATACTCTTGATTTGTCAAACTTTAGTCGGCAAGTGAGCTATAAGAGTAAGGCTATAACATAAAATGAGCATATGAAACTTTTTCTGTAAAATAATGTTTAAAAGGTTCTTCTATGATACAATAAATATCATTAGGAGGGCCTTTTATTATGGCAAGACAAAAGAAACCTGTACATCGGGTACAAATGACAGAAGGAAAACGAAACATTATCCATCAGCTCCTGGAAGAGTACGATATCCAGTCTGCTGTTGATTTATACTTAAAACTGACCCAGTTTTAACGAGGAAAATTGACCCACCAACAGCAGTGGCAATGAGTAAGTAGAACTGGTCTTGATTACACTGTACCTTGAAAATTTAATACTCAGAATTGACCCACCCGATAGAGAACGATACACTTCTCTCTGTATGCACCAATACAAGAGAGGAGGTTTGAAAGAAGGTGTATGATTTGCAAGATTGGGCAGCTGTTCAGCGAGTTTATAAACAGACAAGATCAAAACGAGCAACTGCAAAAATACTTGGAATGTCCAGAAATACCGTCAGGAGTCTTTTAGAAGAAAAAGAGGCACCGGTGTATAAACGGACAGTTTATAAAAGCAAGATTGATGATTTTAAAGAACAGATCATCGAATGGCGATGCAAACCGTTTCTTTTCAATGGAACACGGATCTTCAGAGAATTGAAAGCAAGAGGTTATACAGGAAGCATTGGCCCTGTTTACCGGTATCTGTCAAAAATTGATGAGGATATCAAAGATCACATCAGTTCAAAAGCTACTGTAAGGCATGAAAGCCCTCCCGGAGATCAGGCCCAGTTCGACTGGTCGCCTTACAATGTCCCTGTTGATGGTGTTATCACAACTGTCTACTGTTTTTCGATGATACTTTCAGCATCCAGAAAGAAAGCAGTCTGTTTTTCTTTAAAGGCAGATGCGGCAGCCATTTATGAAGCAATTCAGGAACTGTTTGAAGATCTTGGTGGAGTAACCCTGGAGCTTTTGATCGATAATCCAACAGCATTGGTCATCGAAAATAATCCAAGGAACGAAACGGAGATCCGTTATAATCCCCATGCCCTGCTTATGGCAAGACATCTGGGAACAGAACTTAATGCATGTCCCTGCTACTGGCCGCGCAAGAAAGGAAAGATCGAGAGACCCTTCAACTATATCGAAGAACAATTCATAAAGGGAAACCACTTTGCTTCAATGGAAGATCTGAATCGTCGAATTTTATCCAAAGGGTCTGAACATCTAATTTCCAAATAAAAAAATCCTAAATTTTTCATAAAGCCAATTTTCTTTAAAAAAGGAAAAAGCAGAGTATATACTTTTTCTCAAAACTCTGCTGAAAGATCAGGACTATACAGCACTGGCATACATTGCCGGGGAAGGAGTTGATGCCAAAATAGATGAATTTGCTGCATCGGCAATGGAATTAAAAAGCCGGGATCAGATTTATTCAGCTATGGTGGTATATGGGCTGCTTACTTATTCTGGCGGAAAAGTTTTTATTCCTAACAGAGAATTGATGTTCAAATATGAAGAACTTCTGCAGAATGAGGAAAGTCTTGGATATGTATACCAGCTGGCTAAGATTTCAGACCAGATGCTCAAGGCTACTTTATCCCGTGACACGCAGAAAATGTCCGAGATCCTGCAGTATGCACATAATACAGAATCCCCGATTCTCTCATATAACAATGAAGTAGAACTCTCTGCTATTGTCAATCTGGTATATCTTTCTGCAAGAAATAAGTATCGTATTGAACGTGAAGATAAAGTAGGAAAAGGATTTGTTGATTTTATTTTTTACCCATGGAATCTTACGAACACCTGTATTATCCTCGAATTAAAAGTAGACCACTCTCCCGAAGATACCCTGCAGCAGATCAGAGAAAAAGATTAAGCGACTGATTGTTGATAATCATCATATAAGGGGCTGTCCTGAAAAGGTAGTTTTGACCATTTGTGGCAGCAAGACAATGTTTACACTGTTCATCTGTAAGGTCTCCGGCAATAAATGAATTAATGATTTGAAACATACGGTTATCTGCAATTGGAGCAATTATGTAATCACAGTTCCGTGACTGTTCTATAAGTGCCTTTACTGCCGGATGATCCTTATACTCATCCAATATTCCCCTATAGTAAGCAATCGTCATCATTCATTCCTGATTTACTTCATATCTCTTGCATTTCAGATCTCTGTCATCAAATCTGATATAATATACGGAAGAATTACCAAACCCTGAAACAAATGATATTGCCTGCTTATAACTTTCTCCTATATAAAATCCCTGCCCCAAATCATTATTTTTTCTTCCCTTATGAATATCAATCTCTCCGTCAATTTCAGTTTTAGCGCCATGAAAAAGCAATTTTTCATTTGCACCTAAATCATCTTTCCAGAACATGTCCTTTAGCAAGTTCACTTTGAGAAAATCCCAGAATCTCTCGTATAGACTTCAGATCCTCTGAAAAATTATATTCCATATTCATCACCTCAAACTTATTTATAGCATATTACTTAAATAAGTTTAATTAAAAATCTTATTTACAACTGGTAAATACCGAATCTGTTTCCCTGAGTGTTTAGATTTTTTATTGAAAACATAGAACAAAAACCTTTTTGGGGGAATATTTAAGACAGTAAACGGTAAGCGAATATACAGTAAGCCCACAAAAACGATAAATCTTTACTCGTAAATATCCTCCGACAGGCAATTTCGTGCACTAAATCGACATAATCTGTCCTAGACGTTGTAAAGGTTGTGTGCTATATTGATTATATAGGAATGTTCCAGATATCTGTTCCTGTCTGAAACGTTCGGTTAACTCTAACATACACTTTTAGGAGGGAAAAAGAATGAAGAAAATAAGCAAAAAATTACTCTCTTTTTTACTGGCATTTGGAATGATCCTTTCCATGTTTACAGTGAACTCTGCCACAATCTGGGCGGCAGATGAACATGTTCCTGCATCGGCAACCTTAGTTGCCTATCCGAAGCCGGCAATAGAATCCCTGGCTTCCTTATCATCCAAAGTTTCCGGACTAAAATCAAGTAATAAGGCAGTTGTCACTGTCAAACTGTCAAACTCTACTTACGGCACTTCACAGACATACTATACGATTCTGGCAGCCCCCAAGAAGGCCGGCACAGCTACTGTTTCTTTTAAATGTCAGGGAAAAACATATAAAATAAAAGTAACTGTAAAAAAATATGTAAATCCTGTTAAATCAGTAAAGATCGGTGCAACTACTGTATCAGGTTCCAAGTTTAAATCTTCTTCCGAAACAAGTCTCAGCTATGCAAAGTTTGCCGGTAAAAAAGTAAAAACAACTGTTACACTTGCAAAAGGATGGAAACTTGGTGAACTGTACATATATAGTGGAAATAATCCTGCGAATGGCAGTATGAAACCTGCAATTGAATATCTGCAAAAAGGATGGATGCGCAGTGAATCTGTAGCAAACGGCGGCAAGATTCCGGTAGCCGGAGGTAAAGGTTTCAGAATCATGTTTACCGCAGTTAATTCTAAAACCGGTATCAGAGAATATATGACCATCATGCTTAAGTAAACAATCAGAATTTCACTGGGAATACAGAAGAGAAATAAAAAAGCATCTTCACTTTGGTAAATAAAGTATAAAACAGGGCAGTCTCATCGGCAAAGTCTTTGCCGGGAGGCTGCCCTGAGTATTTGTCTTATTTCACTTCTACTAATTCAATCTTGAAGTTAAGTTCTTTTCCAGCCATTTCGTGGTTTGCATCAAATGTGATATTTTTCTCATCTTTAGCTGTTACTTTAACAGGGAATGGCTGACCGAACTGGTTTGACAGGTATACCTGCTGGCCAACTGTCAGGTCTTCGGAACCTGGAAGCTGGGCGATTTCCATAGTGAAGATAGCGTTTGGATCTGCCATACCGTATGCTTCTTCAGGCATAAGGTGAACATCAATGATCTGGCCAACTTCCATGTCAGCTACAGCAGCATCAAATCCTCTGATCATCTGGCCTGCGCCGCAGATGAATTCCAGCGGTTCGCCACGGTCGTAAGAAGAATCAAACTGTGTTCCGTCATTGAAAGTTCCTCTGTAATGTGTGCGGCAGGTTTTTCCTACATTGCGTCCTGTAAGCTGTGGCTGTGATCCGCCACATCCACCGCATCCGCCACCGCAGCTGTCTCCACAGGAGTGTCCCTCCTCATGGCTGCCACAGGAATGACCTTCTTCATGATGGTGATGGTCGCAGTTAGCTCCTGAAGACACTAATTCACCTTTTAAATAGCTTTCAACTGCCTGATCAATATTTCCCTGGGCTCCGGCGCATAATTCGATTCCTGCCTCTGTGAGAGCTGTCTGAGCACCACCGCCGATGCCACCGCAGATCAGAACATTTACACCCTGCTCAGCAAGCAGACCTGCAAGTGCACCATGTCCTGTACCGTTAGAACCGATCACTTCACTGGAAACTACTTTATTGTCTTCCACTTCATAAACTTTAAAAGACTCTGTTTTTCCAAAATGCTGAAAAATCTCTCCATTATCGTATGTTACTGCAATTTTCATTTGAAAAATCCTCCAAATTATTTTTTATACCCATTCAGTCCAGTATAAACTGTCTGTGCTACAAAAGCAAGGCTATTTGATCAGGTAATTCTCAATTCCATTTGCAATTCCCCGTACCATTTTTTTCTGATAAGAACTCTGCTGCATACGGCGGTCTTCGGAGGGATTGCTCATATATCCCATTTCGATAATCGTTGTCGGAACTTTGCTCCAGTTGTTTCCGGTCATAGAGTCTGTTTCCCAGACGTATTCTTTTCTGCATCCTGTAGCTGACACATATGCATTGAGCACAGCCTCAGAAAGAGCTTTGTTTTTTCTGTACATAGATGAAATATAAGGACTGTTTCTGGTTGTACAGATAGTCAGTGCTCCACTGATAGAGGAATTATCACTTCCATTGGCATGGATACGGATATACGCATCTGCATTTGCCTTATTTGCCACTTTTGCGCGGTCAATACAGCTGAGAGCTACTTTACTGTTGGTTCTGGTCATTATTACCTTAAACCCTCTTTTCTGAAGAAGGGTTCTTAGCTGAAGGCCAATGCTCAGGTTGAGCTTATATTCCTCCACACCTGTAGCAACACCCTGGGTTCCGGAAGTATCTTTCTCTTTCAGCTGGCTGGAACCAGGCCCAAGAGGTTCATAACCACCGGCAACGACAGAAGAATGCCCCGGATCCAGTACAACAACAGGAGTCCAGACACCTTTGCTGTTGATCTTTCGTCCATTTACAGTCTGATTGATACGCATTCTTCCGGTCTGTTTGCCAAAATACCTGAAACGATTATGAATACGGCGCCATCCTGTAAGCATGGTACCGTCTGCTGCAAAACAGTAATAATACTTGCCGATTTTGTGCAGGTCTGTCAGCTTTTTGCCATTCTTATAATAGTATTTTTTTCCACCGTAGGTTTTCCACCCAGTGAAAGTACTGCTGACAGATGCTGCCTGGACATCTGTAAAATCTACAGCAGGCAAAGCTGTGACTAAGAGAAGAATACACAAGAGCCAGATAAAACATGATTTCCTTTTCTTCATACATGACTTCCTTTCATTAGAGATGTTTTAAGTAAGGGTTCTGTATGTTGATTATATCATGTAATTATCTGGGAGTGTGGAAAAAAGCACATAAAAAGAAGACTCCGGTCATTGCGACCGGAGTCTTCTTTTTAGGAATCTGTATTAATTACCCAAATGGATTATTTAACAGTAGCCTTTTTCAGGTTTGACCATGGGCTGAAGACTTTCTTTCCGTCTTCGGATGTTCTGTTGAATGCATGCATTCCAACTACCCATGTTCCCTTTGGTACGTTCTTGAATGTTGCTGTCACTGTACCTTCTTTGAGGTTCAGTACTTTGTGATCGCCATAGTGGTATGGACGTGTCTCACCGTTTTCTTTCTTAGAATCTGTTCCAAGAACTACATCGTAACCAGTTGCGTTTGCAGCTGCTTTGTATGTTACTTTGATAGTAGATCCGCTTACTTTAACGTTTGTGATAACAGGAGCGTCCGGTGTGATTGCGGATACAACGAATGGATATGCATTAGACCAGTCGCTGAATACTTTCTTACCGTTTGCGTCACGTTTCCAAGCGTGGCAGTATGCGTAGTATGTTCCCTGCTGTACATATTTGAATGTAGTAGAGGTCTGAATCTGGTTCTTGTTTACAGAAGCGTAATCTTTGTTTGTGATGCAGTCACGGTCTGTGGAGATTACATAGTCGTAACCTGCAGCACCTTCTGTATCACCGGAAAGGATAGCAGTTGCTTTGTTGCCAACAACTTTAACGCTAGTGATCATTGGAGCATCTGGTTTTTCATCTGCGGCTTTTCCATCAGCTTTAACCGTCTTGGAACCTGTGTAGTTCTTGGAGGCGCTGTTAGCTGTTACTGTGTATGTTCCGTCTCCGTTATTCTTGGATGTGTACTCTGTAGTTGGAACAGGAACATATCCGTTCATAACAGTTACGATACCGTCAGTAACTTTAACATCACAGTCTTTAATATCTTTTTTGTCAATACCCCAGTCAAATTTGCTAGATAAAGATCCTGTATAACCACCTTTACCTTTTACAGTAACTTTGAATGGTTTTGCAGCTGTAGCATCTGTGTAATGGTTTCCGTCAACTTCACCTTCAACTACTAACTCATAATCTTTACCTTCAACTAAAGTATTTCCATTAATCTGTACAAGAACCTGAGGTCTTACCTGAAGTCCACCAGCATATACGCCGTTAGTAACAGTGACATTTTTGTCAACAAACGCTACATTCTTGATTGCAAATGTGATGTAATCTACAACACCTGTAATTTTAGTTCCAGGAAGTGTTTTGTTTCCTGTATATCCGCTTCCGTCTTTTGCAACAAGATATACATATGCAATATTGTAATAATTTCCCTTATTGTCTTTTAATCCGGATTTTTCGCCTGCAATATTTTCATAGTATTTAACTTCAAGATCATTAGCAGTAGCTTTTGTAGCAACTAATCCACCATCATTGCTGTCTACTTTCTTGATATCTTTGATTGTAGTAGCAGCAAATGTCTTTTCTGTGCCATCGAAATCAAAGGATGAGCCAGCATAATTACCGGTTGTATTAGTTACCTTGTAATTATTTGTTACATTAACACCATTTTTATTATAAATATCTAACTGAGCTGTTACAACTTCTTTTACAATATTAAATTCAGCTGTAATATTCGCACCTGTAAAGTTTTTGGTTTTAGAAGTTGGTTTTAATTCTACAGTACCTTTACCGGAAACGTTCTCACCATATCCAACAATCTCAAACTGATTTGTAACATCGTTTCCATTTAAAGTAACTTTAAATGTACGAGGTCTAACCTGTTTGCCTGTATAAGTCTGATTATCAATTGTCACTTTAACGTCATTTGTGTTTGCCGGAGTAATTTCAAATGATGCAGAAGCTGTTCCTGAATATTTATCATTTATACCTGCTACAACGACTTTAGCTGTACCAACATTTAGGTTGTTGTCACAACGTACATATTTGTACTCACCTTTTGTTCCATAGTCAGCCTGATTATACAGTACAGTAACTCCATCAATTACATAGTAATTAGGAACAATTGCTGCTCCGGTATATGTATAGCTGGATGGATTAACTTTAACCATACTGTCTGTCAGAGCTTTAGCAACGATTTCTGTTTTATCTGCAAGAGTCAGTTCGGTTCCGTAAACGGCAGTACCACTAACTGTATCCTGTGTTCTAAAGTTTTTATTTGTAATAACAATTGTAGACTGAATGAAGTTATGAAGGTCATTTTTTCCATTGTTAGCTGTTGCTGTATAAGAACCATCAGCGTTTTTCTGTCCTGCTTTGTATTCATATTTTACAGTATAATCATTAGCAGTTAAAGCTTTTACAATTGTCTTTTTGACTGTATCTTTTGCAGTTACAGCAAGCTGAACTTTATATTCTTCTGCTTTAGTATAATCCTTTTCATAGGAAACTGTTTTCGGTACAGTAACTGTATCTTTAGAAACAGTTAACTGCTGAATAGTAAATGGAATGTCAAATGTTCTGCCCACATAGTCACTACCACCAGTTACTTTAATAGTAACAGTTGGAACGGTACCTTTCTGAGCCGCATTTGCATCAACATTGTTCTTATATCCTACGATTTCATAAGCTGCCGGTTTGATGGTTGCAACTTTCTCAACATCAGGACGACCAGCTACTTTACCGTAAACATCAACATCACCTAAAATAGTTTTGTCTGGTTTAATCTCAGAACCTGTATAGAAATACTGTGTATTGGTAAGATTATCACTTTTTGCGGAAGAAACAGCACTTCCGACAATAAATGTAAAGTCAACAGAATTTACGCAGTTACCATTTGTTGTAGCAGCAACTGTAGCGGTATAGGTTCCCTGTTTAAAAGTATCATTGGCTTTCATAACAGTATTGCCATCTTTTACTTCAATAGTGTAGTCAGTACTTTTAAGAGTCAATGCTGTCCCATCTGCTGTAGCGAATGCAAGATATTTCCAAAAATCTTTTACTGCAAGTCCCTGAGGAACGCAGTCCAAAGCTTTTTTATTAAATGCAAGGCTAACATTTACTTTACTTAAATCACGTTTTTTAATTGTTACCTGATATCCTGTCGTGTTATCGGTTTCTAAAGTGTTTTTTGTTGAAATATCAAAGTTATTTACTTTATCAGCATTTAAGCCAACTGTAACTTTTGGAGTTCCATTAGCATCAGTTGCAGGTATTGATGCTGATTTAATAACATCCTGCGGTAATGTAGCATCAGCATAGCCTTTTTGTTCTTTTACAGTAAGTTTATCAGTCGGAATAGCAATAGGATTACCTGTATATTCATATTCCAAATTTTCTTTTAACTCTGCATTAAGGAATGATTCTGCTTTTTTATCACCCTGACGTTTTACGACAGTTACTTTTGTTGTAAATTCTCCGCTTAATCCAGAATTAGCTTTTGGTGTAACACGAATAGTCATTACATCACCGGCATTCTGAACAGAATTAGACACTGCTACATCATATTTGTCATAATCAATCGGAGTATTTCCTGTTCCATCTGTTCTGGAGATACCAGAAATGGAAATAGAATTTTCATCTGTTGAATCTTTGCTGAAGGAATAAATTTTTCCTGTATACGCAATGGTATATCCATCTGTTGTCTGTTTAAAAGTACCCTGATTAGCATTTTGTCCATCTAACTGTAATTCAATGGCACCTGTTACTTCTTTTTTCTCCAGTGTAAATGATGCAAGAACTAAATTATCGATTTTAGCAGCAGCGTCATCTCTGAAAATATATAACTCAATAGTCTGCCCAATTGCAGGTGTCCATGTATTACCATAAAGATTCTGACTCATTGAAGCTACGGAATTGTTATTTACTGTTCCAGTTAATAAAGCATCTGTATGCCCTTTAATTCTGTATCCAAATGAATAATTTTGTAATGGTGTATTATCAGATTTTTTTACAATCTTTCCACCTACGGTAAGTTTATTACCAAATACAGCTTTTCCATCTAATTTACTTCCACCATCTAATGTAAATGTAAGTCCAGATACATCAAGGTCGCTAGCTGTGATTGCATCTGCAGTAGCAGTATCTACATCTGAAGTATCTTCTACAACTGGAACTTCTGTTTCATCAGCAGTAAATGCATCTGCTTCAGTAGCAACTGATGCGTCAGATCCATCGCTGAACTCAGCAGCCCATACCGGCACATTAGAAGTAGCAAGCATTGCAACAACAAGTGACATACTTAATGTCTTTTTTGCCATGCCCTTCTTTGTGTTTTTAATCTTTGTCATGATTATAGTTCCCCTTTGGGTGGTGGACAGGTTGATTTTGTGGAAAAAAATTGTTTTGAGTAGAGCAATATAGAAATAAAAGTTAAAATGAAATGATTTATAACTGTACTATTTACGCATAATATTTATTATTTCACAATTATACAATTACGTTAGCTGTTGATCGGCGGAATTATATTTGATGATTATATAAATCGTTGCATTCTATATGAAACGAAAAAAGAAATCGTTGCATTTCAATAGAAACGATTTTATACTATATATTATAAATCAATATTGGGTTTCAAAGGGTTGAAAATGTGGAGGAGAATGTATCATGAGGGAAAGCAGAACATTGGAATATAAGGAAAATCTGTCATCTAATACGTTTCTGAAAACGATCAGTGCCTATGCTAATTATGGCGAAGGAAAGATTATATTTGGAATCAATGATCAGGGGAACATCATCGGCATAACAGATCCAGTGAACGGATGCCTGAATCTGGAGAATAAGATCAACGATAGTCTCAGTCCTGTGCCGGAGTTCCGTCTGGAGATACAGGAAAATACGATCGTGCTCACTGTTTATGAAGGCAGGTATAAGCCTTATCTCTATAAAGGTAAAGCTTATAAAAGAAATGATTCTTCTACAGTTGAAGTGGATCGTCTGGAATATAACCGGTTGATCCTGGAGGGCTGTAATCAGACTTTTGAGGAGATCACTTCATTCAATCAGCAGCTTACTTTTGCTAAATTGGAAACAGAATTTATCCGAGTGATGGGCATTGAGAAGATCAATAAAGATATTTTAAAAACTCTTGAACTGTATTCTGATCAGAGTGGGTTCAATAATGCAGCTGCACTTCTTGCTGATGATAATCAGTTTACGGGAATAGATATCATACGTTTTGGTGATACCATAGATGAGATCATGGACAGGGAATCACTGGAAAATATTTCCATACTTTCTCAGTTGGAAAAAACACTTCAGATGTTCCGAAAGTATTATCAGTATGAAAAAATAGAGGGAGCCGAAAGGAAATGTATTGACAAAATCCCGGAAAAAGCCTTCAGGGAAGCAATAGCCAATGCTCTGATCCATCGAATGTGGGATATCCCGGCATCTATAAAAGTCAGTATGTATGCGGACAGGATTGAGATCAGTTCTCCGGGAGGGCTTCCTGCCGGAATTAGCGAAGAGGAATACCTGAATGGTCAGATATCCATACTCAGAAATCCTATTATCGGAAATGTGTTCTTCCGGCTGAAATATATTGAGAAATTTGGAACCGGAATCATGAGGATCAATCATGCTTACAGGAACGCACTGATAAAACCATTGTATCAGTGTTTTTCTAATTCTATCAAAGTAATTCTTCCTGTTATAAGGGAAAACTATGACCTGAACGAAGCCGAACAGATACTGGTCAACATCCTTAAGGGAAAAGAAAAAATGTCAAGATCAGAAATTGAGAAAGCAGCAGAAATGGAAAAGAGTAAAGCAGTACGTACTCTGAACAGCCTGATTGAAAAGCAAATCTTGAAAAAAACAGGTGCAGGCAGAGGGGTCAGATACACCTTGAAATAGCAGAAAGCAATATAAGGATAAGATTCTGTTGGAATATATGGTATAGGTTTATTAAAAAGAAAGACTCCGGTCGCAATGACCGGAGCTTTCTTTTTAGGAATCTGTATTAATTACCCAAATGGATTATTTAACAGTAGCCTTTTTCAGGTTTGACCATGGGCTGAAGACTTTCTTTCCGTCTTCGGATGTTCTGTTGAATGCATGCATTCCAACTACCCATGTTCCCTTTGGTACGTTCTTGAATGTTGCTGTTACTGTACCTTCTTTGAGGTTCAGTTTCTTGTGATTGCCATACTGGTATGGACGTGTCTCACCGTTTTTTTTCTTGGAAGATGTTCCAAGTACTACATCGTAACCAGTTGCGGTTATTTTCGATGTCGAGTAGACGCACCCCTTGCGGTCGTACGCCCCTCACAGAATCCGGACTTGCGGCTTTCCCGCATCCGGCTCTTTGCGAAACGAATCGTTCACATTTATCAATTATATACACTGACATATATTCGGGGTCTTACCAGTGGATAGCTGTTATCTATCATATTCAGAAATTCTACCCAGTTGTAGCTTTTCTTTTGACTCCTCCGATTTAGACAGTAGAATAAACTTTTCATTACGTGGTATCGAAATGCTGTTATTCTTTCTGTATTGTCTGTGATTCCATAGTAATGGTAATAACCAGTCAGTATCTGATTGAGTTTAGCAGTAATCTCTTTCAGTTTCCATGTTTTCATGTGTCCCATCAGTTGATTTATTTCTCTACATTTCTTCGCAAACTTCTTCTTACTGGTTTTCCTCTTCACTCTGAATCTACCATTCTTGCTTTTGGAACAGTAGTGTGTAAAACCTAGGAAAGTAAAGGTACCTGGCTTCGTTCCACTTTTACTGCATCTTTCCTTTGCGTATCGTCCGAACTCTATCAGCCTGCTCTTTTCTTCTTCAAGGCTTAATCCAAAGTGTCCCATTCTATGTTTTAAGTGTTCATAGAACCATACTGCATCTGATTTGTATTGGAATGTCACCACAAAATCATCAGCATAGACCACCAGACCTGCATATCCCTTTAACATCGGCGTTACCACCTCTCTGAACCACCATATCAGCACATAGTGCATATAGATACAGGAAATTATCGGAGAGCAGACGGAACCTTGTCCACTTCCTTCCTCTGTTGCTTCAAATTCATAGTTATTCATAATTCCTGCTTTCAGCATTCGTCTGACAAGGCGGATGATATTCGGGTCTTTAATCCTTGATTCTATAAAACGCACAATCCATTCATGGTCAAGATGCTGGAAGAATCCTTTTATATCCGCATCCAGAACATAATTCGTCGGTTTCCTTTCCAGCATTATGTTTAGTTTGCGGATTGCTTTATGACAGCCCCTGTTGGGTCTGAATCCCATCATCTCATCATAAAACATTGGCTCGAATACTGCTTCCAGTATCCTGCGCAGTGCTTCCTGTACCAGCTTGTCTTCATAACAGTAGATACTAAGTGGCCGCATCTTCCCATTGTCCTTTGGTATTTCTACCAGTCTTGCTGGTTTAGGCTTATAGGATTTCTTCTTCAGACTTTCTATAAGGGCTTCTAGATTTTCTTCCAGATTTCTTCCGTATTCTTCTTTGGTAACTCCATCTATTCCTACGGCTTTCGTTCCATCCATCTGGACATGACAGTTCTCAAGCATCTCCTTATTGATAAGATGCCCCAGTGATGTAAAGACCATATCTGGGTTTTCTTTTGATAATTGTGATATTCTCGCCAATTTCGTTTCCATTAGTTCCCCTATCTCTGTGTATAGCTAATGTTTCCTCTTTGATATAGTTTCGCAGGCCAGAACTGCGAGGCACAGTTCTCTCTCGACTTCCCTCCAGTATTTATTTTGTTCATACCTTCACCGGTACTGTTCGGGCCTCCGACTACCTGCACTTCGTTTGTCTTTCTTCTTTTGGTTGGCGGACATACTTTTCATTTACACACTCTGAAAAGAAAATGCAGGTCCTCTCCAGTTGACATATAGTCCCTGTCTGACATGAATAGTTTCAACAACACCGCAGAGGCATGCAAAATCTCACCATAACGATAAGTGCATATATTGTCTTCCACCCTGACCACGGTGTCGACCCTCTGATACTTTGGGATTTCGGTGCTCCATAGCTATCCCTGCTATCTTGCTGTCTACGCTTAGCCTGCGCGTTACCGTAACAGACTCAAGACTCGCTTCAAATGCTGTGGTTAGCAGCTTATTTGATGGGGCTTCCACCCACCGGACTATATACCCTTTGCTGGACGCACGGTCAGACCCCTCCAGCTTATCCCAGACTGCTGTTTCAGATTTTAATTTATAATCAGGGTATGCATCTATTAGATCATTTTTTAATCCAGTAATGATCTGAGAGATGTATTGCTGATAGGATGTACAATTTTCAGGAAGTCTGCTGAAATCAATATAAATGAGGTCATATTGATTTAAATATTTTTGATATTTTTCAGATTCTGCAATTTTCAAATGGTCAAATATCAGCGAAGAATTCCATCTTTTACCAAGAAAAGCTCCCAGCATATTTGCCATGATCGTTTTACCAAACCTGCGAGGCCTTGTGATACATATATACTGTGTTTCTTCTTCCATACATCCCAATATGTCATTCAGGATACAGGTTTTATTAACAAAATATGTGGTCTCTGATATTTTTTATATCTTTTGTAGGGGAGAGGAATATTTAAAAACATTGCCAATTGTCCACCGCCTTTCAGAATGCTTCCTTTTATTGAAATATTATAGCATTCTTAGGACATACTTGCTATTGAAAGATTTCGACAATCGGTAACAAAGATAATTCTTTGTGATTTTACCCAAAATCTCATTTTTACCCGGATTAGGTGGCAGATTTTTCATCATCGGAACATTTTTACCCAAAAAGTGATAGTTCCTTACTTAGATTTCTCTGTTTTATAAAAATTTCAGGTTTATTTTATATGGAGCTTATTTTCTGACCGGTTCTTTCAGTGGTCAGACCCAAGTAACATTACTTTTTCTTAGGACTAAAATCATAATATCCATGGGCTTTGGCCATTCTCATAGCAGCTTCTTTGTCTTGCTTATTACCTTCTAGATATATTCGTTCAAGCGCATAGCGAGTTCTGTTATTGTATGTTTCTTCGCTTATTTCGTTTCGATCCCATTGATTTTGAGCGTTTTCTTTTTCATAATACCAACGTTTAACTGTCAACATTTATTTTTTACCTATTTTATTAAAATTTGTATTTTACAAATCCCTCTCAACCATATGGTCGGGAGGGATTTGGTTTAGGAATCTGTATTATTTACCCAAAGGATTATTTAACAGTAGCTGTTTTCAGGTTTGACCATGGGCTGAATACTTTGCTTCCATTTTCAGATGTTCTGTTGAATGCATGCATTCCAACTGTCCATGTTCCCTTTGGTACATTCTTGAATGTTGCTGTTACTGTACCTTCTTTAAGGTTCAGTACTTTGTGATCGCCATAGTGATATGGACGTGTCTCACCGTTTTCTTTCTTGGAAGATGTTCCAAGTACTACGTCGTAACCAGTTGCGTTTGCAGCTGCTTTGTATGTTACTTTGATAGTAGATCCGCTTACTTTTACGTCTGTGATAACCGGAGCATCTGGTGTGATTGCTGTTACAGAGAATGGATAAGCATTGGACCATTCACCAAATACTTTCTTACCGTTCTCATCACGTGTCCAAGCGTGGCAGTATGCATAGTACATACCCTGATCTACATATTTGAATGTAGTAGAAGTCTGTAGCTGATTCTTACTGATAGATGTATAATCTTTGTTTGTGATGCAATCACGGTCTGTAGAAATTACATAATCATAACCTGCAGCGCCGTCAGCTTCACCAGAAAGGATAACAGTTGCTTTGTTACCAACAACTTTAACATTGCTGATTACTGGAGCACCAACATTTTCAGATTTCTTTACAGATACTTTCTGGCTTCCTGTATAACTCTTGCTATCAGCTTTAGCTGTTACAGTAGCAGTTCCATCACCATTGTCTTTTACATCGTATTCTGTTGCTGGAACGATTACGCTACCATTAAGTACAGTAGTTGTTAATTTACCGTTTGTTTCGGAAATTTCAACTGTTGTATTAGCAATGTCTTTTTTAACAATCTTCCATGTTATATCAATAGTATATGTGTTTGTAGTGTCATTTACAACTGGATTGCTGAATACTCCAGTCCATTCACCTGTACCATTGCTCAGTTTATATCCATTTTTAAGCTTTAATGTAGCTTTTAATACTTTATTTGAAGCTGTAACATCTACATTGTTAGAAAGTCCTGTGAATTCATAATCAGTTCCTTCTACTAATGTTTTATCGCCAACCTTAATTATTACATTTGGTGTAACAGCTACACCACCAGCATATTCTGTGTCTGATACAGTAATATTTTTGCGACCTACAGTAACTCCTTCAATTGCGAAGTCCTGAGCTTTTGTATAAGTTACATCGCTTCCTTCAAATTTTGTAGAACCAGCATAGTTTCCAATACCTGTAACATAAACATATGCTTTTGGTCCGGTAATATTATTGAAATACTTGATTTCATAATCTTTACCTTCAACAAGATTCATAGTTCCATATTTAGCTACGCTTGGAACAAATTTAATGTCTTTAAATGTTTTTTCTGTTCCGTCATATCCAAATACATAATTTGTTTTGGTAAAGTCAATCTTATCACCGTTTTCATCAAATGCGTAGAATGTACCATTTAAGTAGGTGTTAGTAAGTGCTCTAGGAAGAATCTTAAATCCAACTTCTTTAGTTTCACCAACAAAGTTAGTATTTGTTTTTACTGGTGCTAATGTTACTGTTGCATCACCAACATTTACATTTACTTTAGAAGTTGTTGGGTATGTAATTGCAAAATCAGAAGCGCTCAACTCAACATCATTTAATGTAATTTTAAAATTAGAAGTTGTTGGCTTAATCTGACTTCCTGTATAGGTAAACGCTTCTTTTTCTGCGTCAGTAGTAGCTTTTGCTTCAACTTTAACATCACTCAGATTTGCTTTGTTAATTGTAAATTTAGCTGTCTGAGTTCCAGAATAATCACCTTTTCCTACAACAGTTACTGTAGCTTCACCAGCATTTTTGTTGTTAGAGCAGGACTGGATTTCGTAATCAATACCAGATGCCAGTTCTACACCATCAACTGTTAATTTTACAGTCGGTGTAATTGCTTTTCCAGTATAAGTATAAGATCCTACAACTTCAAGTTTTGCATTAGTATCAGCGATATCTTTGTTAGTTACAGTTGTTGTTTTGGAAGCAGTAACTTCAGTTGTACCAGTTGTATAGTTTTTGTTTTTGATATCTGTTTCTACTAATTTTGTAGTAATTGTTGCACCTACTGAAACAGGAGTTGTGCTTGAAGTATATGTTAATTTATATGCATCTGCCGGAACATCTTTTTTCTTTCCTGTAGCGCCTGCTTTAACAGTAACTTTTCCATCCATGTAGTCAGATGCGGTCTGAAGACTTCCATTGTACTGAACTTTTTCAGGAACAGTAATATCTGCAGCTTCGATTACTGCGGCATTAATTGCAAATGTACCAATTTTAACACGACCACTATAGTTTCCAGTACCTACAATGTAAACTTCTACGTCTTTTTTTGAAACAGCCTTAGCATTTGTGTTATCATTTACATACTCTACTTTGTAATCACTTGTAGATAAATTAACATTTGTAGTTCCACTAACAAATTTAACATCTTTAATATCTTTAGTGATTGCCTCACCAGTGTATGTTTCAGTTCCTAAATTTTCAGCAGAATTTGCTTGTTTATTTTTAGTTGTGCCAAGTGTATATCTTAATCCATCTACTGTAAGTTTATTTAATGTTACAGAAAGATTTACGGTTGTGTTTCCGATAACGTTTGTATTATCACCATTTACAGAAACAGATAAAGTTGTCGCACCACTTGCTAAAGTTGCTGGAGCAACAGTAATAGCAGAAGAAATATAAGATGTTACCTCTGTGTCGCCAATGTAGAAATGAATTGCATTCTTTACAGCTGTTGCATTAGATGCATCATCTTTTCCAATACTGTCAGTAACAATTTTGAAATCTGACATCTGATTAGCAACAACTTTAACTTTATCTGTTGTAACTTTTGTTACATTACCTGTATAATTGCTATTTGTTTTTTCATCTTTATCTAAGGAGTCTGTAGCAATGCTCAATGTGCTTTCAGTGCCAACAGCAGTTAATCCACTTCCAGTAACTGTATATACAGATGTTGGAAGAGTTTCTCCTGTTACGGTGTCTTTAACTGTTACATAATCAGAAGAGATTCTAGATTTTTCTGCATAAGAAACAGTATTTTTCTTTAATGTTAATTCTAATTTGTCTGGATTCAGAGTACGTTTGTTAATTATAAAAGGTGCTTTAATCTGTCCTGTATATCCTGCTTTGTCTACAGTAGCAACAACCTGAAGTGTTTTTCCAGCAGGTGTAGCATTTACAAGATCGTCTCCCTCATATGTATACTTAAAGTCATTATATGAAAGACCTGAAATACCAGCAATTGTAAATCCAGCAATCTGAGTATCACTAAATGCCACCTGTTTACCAGTATAAGCTACAGTTGCGCCACCAAGATTTAATGTCGCAGATGAAACATCTACACTCTTAATTTCAATGCCTTCAATTGTAGTTTTAAATCCAGCATTAGTACCCGTTCCTGTAATCTCTACAGATACAATATGACCAGCATCAGTAGATACAAAAGTAGCTGATGTTAATTTACTATTTAAATCAGCAACACTTGTAGCACTTCCAGTATAAGTTCCTGAATGACCAACAACTTCTTTGCCATCAATACGAACTTTATAATCAAAGTTTGCAACATCAGTGCTACCATCTTTAAGATTACCAGATACAGCCAAAGCGCCTGTCCAATTTGCTAATGTTAATTTAGGTGCAGTTGCAGTTGCAACATCTGTCACGTCAGTAGTATTTTCTACAACCGGAGCTTCTGTAGCATCATCAGAAAATGTTTCAGCAGCCGGAGCTTCAGTCTCAACGGCAGCATCAGTACCATCGCTGAACTCAGCAGCCCATACCGGCACATTAGAAGTAGCAAGCATTGCAACAACAAGTGACATACTTAATGTCTTTTTTGCCATGCCCTTCTTTGTGTTTTTAATCTTTGTCATGATTATAGTTCCCCTTTGGGTGGTGGACAGGTTGATTTTAGATTAAAAAGCACATTCTCTGATTAGAAATTCATTCACAACCCTGAAAAAATGGTTATTTATAACTGCCTTTTTCACGCATCAGAGTGGTATTTTTATAGTTATATGAACGTTTACAGCTGACAGAATGAGAAAAGAGAATAGATCAAACAATCGGACGCTGTACTTTTCAGATTTTTAATAATTTTTATATTTCCTTTCGTGGAAACAAAATAATAATTATGATATATTGATAACAGAAACAGGCAAAAAGGAGGTGCTGGATACGACGGAAAAAAATAAGATCAAACCGGATACCATACTGAAGAACTTCTGGAGAGACAATGGACATTTTGCGGATCTGTTCAATGCAGTATTTTTTAACGGGGAACAGGTGCTGAAGCCGCAGGATCTTACAGAAGCAGATACGGATGTTTCCTCCATGCTGAAATTTAACGGTCATGCAGAAACAATACAGAAGATCCTGGATGTTGTAAAGAAGACGGCATATGGTGTGGATTTTGTACTCTGGGGACTGGAAAATCAGGCAAAGATCCATTATGCGATGCCGCTGCGACATATGGTCGGAGATGCGTTCTCTTACATGAAAGAATATGATGAGATCGCAGCAGTAAATAAGAAAAACGGGGATTTCCATTCATCGGATGAATTCCTGTCAGGTTTTAAGAAGACTGACCGGTTACATCCGGTGATCAGTCTGTGTGTATACTATGGAGAAAGTGAATGGGATGGTCCGTCTTCCCTGAAGGATATGCTGGAGATCCCCGAAAAGATAGAACCACTGGTATCTGATTACCGTATGAACCTGGTACAGGTAAGATCAAGTGGAGAGCTGTGTTTCAGTGATCCGGATGTAAATATGGTGTTTGACGTGAGCCGTTTGATCTATGCCAGGGATTATACGAAGATTAATGAAGTTTACAGGGATCATAATATTCCGGCAGATCTTGGACTTGTGATAGGAGCCATTACAGAATCACAGAAGCTGATTGACCATGCTTTGGAATCGGAGCAGAAGGGAGGGCAGATCAATATGTGTAATGCATTGGAAGAGTTAAGACAAGAAGGTGTTGAAGAAGGTCGACAGGAAGGTCGACAGGAGGGCCGTCAGGAAGGCCGTCAGGAAGGCAGATGGGAAGGTATCCTTGAAGGCATTCGTGCGACTGTAAGGACCTGCAGGAATTTTAATATCAGTGAGGCAGATACAATCAGAAATATCATGAATGAATTTTCCCTGTCACAGGAAGAGGCTGTCAATTATGTAAAAAAATACTGGTAAATGGAAAACTCTATCAGGAAGAGCCTTTGGTCCATCTGGTCCGAGGCTCTTTACTTATGTCAGAGTAAAATATAATACCCCACAATAAATCGGAACCCGGGCACAAAACATAAAAATAGTATTATACCCGTTCGGGATGATTTAATATGGAAATATATAAATTATACCCGAACGGGATTTTTGTATATAATTCACTTGAAATCATACCCGAACGGGATTAATATGTTTAATATGAGTACAATTGGAGATTATATAAAAAAAGAAAGAAAAAAAGCAGGGCTGACGCAGGAGGATTTTGCAATCCGTTCCGGACTTGGACTTCGTTTTGTAAGGGAATTGGAACAGGGAAAAGAAACGGTGCGTCTGGACAAAGTGAATCAGGCACTGGCAATGTTTGGGAAAGAAGCTGTACCAGGAAAAAAGGAGGATTAGCAGGTAGAGTCAGAATATAGAAAGGGATATGTATATAGTGAATTAAAAACTTTATCCTCACACGACTGAAGTCGCGTGCTTCCAGACGCTTT
>OOAY01000041.1_pt1 | contig 116030 bp, 90 predicted proteins | sample 1670961 | NCBI WGS metagenome assembly OOAY01 (sample SAMN06348108, study PRJEB24527) | human gut metagenome | biome: human gut; feature: ankylosing spondylitis patient; material: feces | host: Homo sapiens | place: China | collected 2015-10
GAAGGTATGGATTGGCTGATTAGACCGTTTTATGAGCTTACAGTTGTTCTATTTAGATGTTGAGAACGCATAAATCAAAGAAATCCTCAAAATATCGCAGCTTAAAAAAATGAGTCGATTTTTATAGTCAATGAAAAAAAAGAAGGCGCATCGTGTATTACGACACACCTTCTTTTATCATAAGTTGCTTGTAATAGAAGCGTTATCGTCTTTTCATTGTACGGAGGGTGTCTTTTGTTTCCTTATTTATGCGGAGAGATTCGATTGTTTTCTGTATTGCCTTGTTGTAAGTCCAATCGTCCAGTTTGCTTTGTTGCAGGTATTTCATTGTCTTTTGCGGAAATTTAATAAAGCAGATAGAGATCATCCATGCCATAGCCATGCGTGCGTAATAGGCTTCATGCTTAAATAGATCGGCATATGCTAATAATGAATCAATATGCTCTTCGTTTATATAATGGAATAACATTACAATACCGAAACGTATTTCAAATTCCTTTTGTGATTTCAGATAAGGCTGGATAAATTGCCATACGGTTTCTTTTCCTTTTCGTACGGCTGTTTTAAGTTCACTGCTAAAAATATCGCATACTGCCCAATTGTTGATTCGAGGAATAAACAGGCTTATATAGTTAATCTGTTCGTCAAGGTTCATTTTGGCTAAGCCAATAATCATTCCCTGAAGCATTGTTTCTTCATAATAATTGGTATTGGTTGTTTCGACAAATGGACGCCAATCATCTTTCTTGATTATATCTTTTGCCATTGTCCGCAGTTGAGGTATACGCACACCAAGAATATTGTCGGTTCCAGGGAGTAGGTAAGAGTGGAATTTTCGATATTTCGGATCTGCTAGTGCTTTTAGTTCTTTTCGAATGTTTTCAGCTGTAGTTGTTTTCATATAGTTTGTTTTTTACAAAAATAAGAAAAAAGAGTGTGTTTTGATTATATGTCTACTCTCTTTCTTATTTCTTTTGTCAATAATGTAGTCACTCTATTCCTTTTTTATAGATTCACAGGGTGTTATTTTGAAATACTCTTTATATCTGTTACGAAAGTTTTTTAAGTTTCTAAGTCCGATCATCTCCGGCACTACATTTACAGGACATTTTCCGCTTTCTAACAGTTCGCGGGCTTTTTCCATGCGGATACGGTAGATAAAGAATTTGGGAGCTTCTCCTGTCAGTAATTTCCATTTATTGTAGAAAGCGGTTCTACTCATACATAATTGTGAAGCTATGTCGTCAATAGTCAGGTCCTCTCTGTCTATATTCTCTAAAATGAATTCTTTTACTTTGTTGATAAATGTGAAATTAGCGTTATCTAAGTTTTTTGTTGTCTGTATCCTTATAAATTGTTCACCGAATATTTGTTGTAAAAATGCTTTTCTAAGGAAACGACTATTTCTAATAAGAACAGTTATTTCTATTTTTAAATCTTCTATATGGAAAGGAATATACAGAAATGTATCAGCCAGAGATGTCTCTCTTTTGTGACGTCGGTCTATATCAATGTGGGAGCCGTAAAGGATAATAGGAATAATGGAAGTATCTCCGGATGTTTTCAATCTTGACGATAGTTCATTTCCACTCATCCCGTGCAGTACGGTATCGCTAATGATTAAATCCGGATGTTCCTCCTTTATACTTTCCAGTACTTCTGAACCATTTTCGAAACTCTTTATAATGTAGTCTTTTGATAAATGCGCTTCCAGATAAAACCTGAAATTTTCATTACTGTCAGCAATGATAATAGTAGGCTTGGTTGAGCCTCTTTGGGGAGGAATCTTGTGGAATAAATTATCTATTTTTTTCTCTTCTTGATTTTCATTGATATGTATTCTAGGGCGTTCGGGTACATTTTTGTATGAATGCTTTAGTGGGAAATTCAATGAAACATTGTGGTTTAAATGATTGATAAGAATCTTCCCGTTGCATAATTCTGTCAGTTTTTTGCAAAATATACTTTTTGCAAAATCATATTCAAGTTCTTCCTTCCGTTTGAGCAACGGATGTCTTTTGCATTTATAGCATTGTATCAGTTTTCTATTTTCGAAGTTGTTTATGCTGATTTTCCAGTGTTCTGTACTTAGAGAGATTGAGAGTATAATTGTTTTTTTCGGTTCGGTATAGTCGATAGCGTTCTTAATAAATTTGTCGATGACTGGAGATATTTTACTTTGGTCGATCCATGCACTGGCATAATGAAATTCAGTTTTAACTTTTAATTTTACCTGCTTATTTGCGGCATGATCTTTTAGTGAATTGACTCTGTCTTTAAGAAAATATCCTAGTTCATACTCTGCAATATCTATGCTTTGGGGATGAATAAACAATTGTTTTAGGTTCATTAATCTGTATAGATGCTCATTGAGACAATCTATACTGCGTAATAGTTCCTGTCTGATTTCTTCAGGGTAATGCTTGTTGCATATCATTTGCAAAGAGATATGAATCTGAGTAATAGGAATACGTATGCTTTGAAAAGAATCTATAAAATACAGATTCTCTTCCTTCAAAAGATTTGTTTCTTTTTGCATGGTGATAAAATAGGATAAGGACCAGTATAATGAGACTCCTCCTGCTGTTAATAGAAGAATGGAGTTTAATAGATTGGGGATAGCTATTACTATAATGATAGAAGTGAGGAGTGACGTTGTTATTAAGTATTTCATATCAATTCGTTTTTTAGAAACGCCACTTAGTGGGAATTGACCCACTCCTTTTGTTTGAGAAAAAAGAGGAAGCTCACTGTAACTATGATCTCATAGTTGTACATTGATAAACTCGAGTAGAATAATGTTTGAGATTATTTACTTTTTGAAGGTCAATATCTGGAAAACGAGGTCTATATGTAGAGTCTAAATCCTAACATTTTGAATCATTTTTCAAGGAATGGTGAATTTCCTCCAAGTAACAATAATTAATAAATCAGTTTTTCTTATTTGTTGAATGTCGCATATTATGAATGCGGCACGATGTGGGAGGTGAGCGTATTGTTTGTATGGTGCTATTGAGAGAGCTCCTAATTAGCACCTGTTTGCGTTTTCTCATATATAAAGTGAATAATTATGTAAAACGTCTTTTGTTGTCAGAAGGTATCTATTGTTACTTCGGTGTAAAAATAATGATAAGTAATAATAAAAGGACCGTTTTATTATAGTAAATGACTGAATTTGGTAATATGGTATTGTAAAGGTGGTGGTTGGTGTTGTAAAATTATGTTTTGTTAATGCTGTATTCCTATCATGTTTTGTGATATATAAAAAGAGCGTGTCATATATACGTATGACATGCTCTTTGATCGTTTTATAGCAAATAAGTATTTACCTATTTTTTGCTCATATCGAAGTTGAATGTAGTAATGGGGAACTTATCTAAAGTTGTATTACCCACTTCTACCTTTGTCGCTTTTATAGCAAATTTTAATGTTTTTCCATTATAGGCAAAATCTCCTTTTTCGTCTGCCTGAACAGTTACTATCACAGTAATTTCGGTTGGTTCTTTTTCATTTGCTGTTAGTTGAGTCGAAGGATCAAATTTAATTTCTAGAGGTTCGGGTTGAAGTTGAAGTAAGATGTTATCTTTGTTTTCGTTGAAAGTAGCTGTGTAGGGAATTTTGTAATTGATATCTCCGATAGCTTTAATAATAATTTCAGCTTGGTCCGGATCTTCGATGATACTTTTAATCAGGTCGTCAACAGGAAAATTATTGATAGCAATTTCGTTGTCTTTTACTTCTGCGTTTACTTCAATTCCTACTGGTTCTTCACTTTCACCAGCATTTTCTGTGGGGATGACAGGGGCTGATTCAGTTGTCATTTTACCCAAGTAGTTTCCTTCTACGTCTTTAAGAGAATATACAGGAATATCCTCATCGTCATCATTACTACACGAAGTAAAGGTGGTAGCCAAGCTTAGTACCATTACGAATAAAACGAAACGATTAAAACAATATACTTTTTTCATTTCAATTAAAGTTTTCATACTGTTAAAAATTAGATTGTTAATTTTCAAAATTAAGGTGTACGTACAATAAGTAAATACTTGAGATATTGAAATACTGCATGAAGATAATAAAAAAGACAAATAAGAATAGTGACACTATTTTCTGAGGAAGGTGTCACTGTTTGAGTGGGATAGTGAGGCTGTCTAACAACAAAAAGATAGATGGTCTCTTTTTGGTAAAATCATCTTCTATGGTCTATGCAAATAGTAAGAGTTGTCTCATCGGTCTTTCGATAACACTCCGGAAGGGGTTCAATCTTTATTGGATTTGAGAGCTGGTTATCGGCTCTTTTTATCCGAACTCTTGTCTGTGCTGAAAACATGGTAAGTTATGTTATTGCCTGACAAAGACTTGGTGAGATTTTGAGGATGGATTATTATACGTGACAACTTGGTCAAGCAAAAAGTATTAAGCATAAAGTCATTGGAAACATTCTCCCAAATGGCTAAGTTCGCTGCTTGCGGAGGGAAAACACAAAGCGTCTGTAATCAATGTTGTAAGAGCCAATATCATAGCAATGTCTTTTTCCGTGATACGAAAGTAAATTCCATTCGTAGTATTGGTCGTATAATAAAAAGTTCTTAATTTTGAAAATGTCTTATGTTTAGGAAGTAGCTATATACTTCTGATGAGCAGTTACTTGCATATACAAACTTACCCAAGAATACGTTGATGTTAGTAAACTTGGGTAAGATTTCATAGATCTGCTCTGATACTAAAGAATATCAGTTTAAATATCAATATGTATCTATTATTTCTTTAATACTATTCATGTTGTTTATCACTTTTCTTTCCTCAAAAATACCAAATAAAAAGTCGTTTGTCAAGTGTTTCAGAAGAAAAGCTGATTATTCATTGAACCAATCTATTTTCTTTGAGAAATACATCACCATTGCCAGGATAATAAATAATCCCAAGCTGCCTGTCAACAGAGCAAAAGTCTCTAACTGGATAAGGACAAATATATAAAGATAGAGTACTCCCAATAACCCAGACATGATTAATGAAGGTTTCTTTCTCTTGGTGATGCCAAACATATATCCACCTACCAGTATAATAGTCAGTGTAGCAGATAACAGATAGGCAGGGTTGAAGCCGATGTGTTCGGAGAAGGAGAGGAGCAAACTGTAAAATAGACAGAGTGCCAATCCCACTAACAAATACTGTAAAGCATGAATACGGGTTTTATTCATAATTTCAGTGAAGAAGATAACGCCGAATGTCAACAGGATAATCAGGATAGCATACTTTGCGGAACGCATGGATTGCTGATACTGCTCTACCGGAATCTTGAAATTGACGCCGAAACTGGAATTATCTATATTTTTAATATTAAAATTGGTATAGTCAATCATTACTTGTGAATAATTCCGGTTCAAGTTCAAGACTTGCCATTGTGCCGAAAATTCTTTCTCGGTAATATCCCGGTTATTGGGTAAATAGCTTCCTGTAAAGCTCGGTGTGTTCCAATTGGCTTTCAAGTCGACGCGGGTTGTTTTACCCAATGGGATGAAGTTAATGGATTGCGAGCCTTTCAGTTTGATTTTTACTTCGTAAGGCAATTTCTTATTGTTCTTCAGTTCCGATAAATCCGCAATGGCATGTACGCCCGTATTATCAATCCCTCTGTTATCCATTCCCGGCTCAAATACATAGACGGAATCTCCGAAGGTGATACTAATCTGTTCGCTGATACCACGCATGTCGGTCAGATTCAGACAAATAGCGGCTCTGTCGAATTGCAGTTGCCCCATATCTATTCTGCTCTTTATCAGTTCTTCCGAGCTGAAAGAACCTTTCAGAGTCAGTTCCGATTGATACACATTGACTTCATAGAGACTTCTTTTCAGGATTTCGGTCTTAAGTTGCCCGTTAATCAAAAGCTCGTCGGGGAAAAGTATCAGGTCTTTGATTGACACCTTCTTTTCTCCGTTGTTCTCTGTAACCACCGGATATTGAATGTTCAGATAAGGGCCGGTGACGGTCTGTGCGAGACTCCATTTCTCGCTTACCTCATTGATTGCTTCTTCCTGCGTGCGTCCCCGTTCGGAAATAAGATTTTCAATCATGAACATAGGAATCATCAGAAGAAGGATTAATCCCCCGATAATGACCACCTTGATTGTTTTCGAGAAACGGTGAAGGCATCCCATAGGTTGCTGTGCCTGTTGCTCGTTTGAATTTTCATTGAAACCGTCCATAAGCTGATAGTGTTTAGATGAATGAATTATTCTGATTTTAGAAATTGCTCCAGAGCTTCAATATGAGATTTGAAAGCTTCCCTGCCTTGCGAAGTCGCTTGAAAGGCAGTTCGCGGCTTTCGTCCGACAAAACTTTTGTTGCATACGATATATCCCAATTCTTCCAGGGCACGGGTATGACTGGCAAGGTTGCCATCGGTCAATGCGAGCTGCTCTCTCAGAAAATTGAAATCAGCTTCCTCATTAACCATCAGAACAGCCATGATACCCAGTCGTACCTTGCTTTCGAATGCTTTATTAATATATTGGAATGATTCTATCATTTATGATTTCTTTCTTTCGTAATGTAAATAGAACAATATGCCATAGAGGATATGGAAACCACCGAAACCTATCGTCCAGAACAGAAGTGAATGACCCGCCCAGAAACAGTCGACAGCGCCCAGGCAAATAAAAGCATATCCTAACCATGCCACACTGGAATAGGTAAACTTGGATGCATTGACCAATGCCAGTCCGTAGAATAGAAGCATGACAGATGCCAGAATATCATAATATTCGTGCATCAGGATAGAAATACACACAATACCGCCTGTCAGCATCGGAAGCGAAAAATTCCATAATGCCCGATAGGTGAGCCGGCTGAAAAAACTCTGTCCCGTCTTTTGGGATTTACAGTAAGACAGGATACCGGCAGTAACGGCTGCGGCTGCCAATACCGATAAGGCTATTATAGCCATAAATTCCAATGTGACGATTAAATGCGTCTCTGGTGTGATAACTTGTGTCGCGATGTACGCGCCAGCCAATGCGTAAATGCCTGCCAGGATTGCGGCAAGCCCACTAACAGAGATAAACTTTGAGGACTTTTCCATCAACTCTTTTATCTCATTTACCGATTCTAATGCTTTATCTTTATTCATGTAAAAAGTACTTTGTGATACAAAGTAAAATAAAACATTTAAGATGAACAAGATTTTATCTGATTATTTCAATAAATAGGTTCAAAAAAGAAGTTGGATAGATGAAATTAGTCAAATATTTGACTAATTCGACGAAGATACGTATCTTTGCGCCCGAAAAGGTAAAAACGATAATAAAAATGAGAGAAGGAGCGGAGTTCAGAGAACTCATGTTGCAGGTTGTCCGTACACGTATGGCTTTTCGTCGGTCTATGCAACGAACATTAAAGAAGAATAATGCAGGTATTACATTTGAGATGCTTCAAGTATTGAGCAGTTTATGGCACGAACAAGGCATCAGCCAGCAGATATTGGCGGAGCGTATAGCGAAAGATAAAGCATGCCTGACTAACTTGATGAACAACCTGGAAAAGAAAGGATACGTCTGCCGGAAAGAAGACCCGAACGACCGTCGTAATAAACTGGTATTTCTGACTCCGGCGGGTGAAGAGTTTAAAGAGCAGATTCGTCCGGTTTTAGACTAGGTTTATGTATATGCAGAACACATTATCGGTATTGAAAGTATTGAAACCATGTTGTCTGAATTAAACAGTGTTTATGATGTTCTTGAAAAAATATAAACTATATCCGGTCATTTTATTCAGCCTGTTTTCTTTTCCCCAATTGATGCACGCACAAACAGACTCTTTATTTCTTACTGTCGACCAGCTCTTTGAACGGGGCGTACAATATAGCCTGCAACTTCAGGCGGATGCAATGAAAGAATCTATGGCGCAGGAACGGACACGGACTGCAAGAACTGCGCGACTACCGGAACTACAGATTGGACTGAAAGGCGGATTCGTCGGTCAACCCGTCGTTTGGGAACGGGGACTGTCCGCACCTCTCTACCCGGACGCGCCGGACTGGTCACAAAATTATGCGATTGATTTGGCACAACCTCTCTATCAGGGCGGTAAAATCCGAAGTGCTATCCATAAGGCGGATATTGAAAAGCAAGTCGCCGAATTGCAGACTTTGACCGACCGGGCGGAGATTAAACTGAAACTGCTGAATCAGTATATGAATCTCTTCAGCCTCTTTAAGCAGCATGAGATACTGATGCGAAACATTGAAGAATCGGAACTTCGGTTGCATGATATACGGCGGATGAAAAAGGAAGGGCTGATTACTAATAATGACGTATTGCGAAGTGAGATGCAGTTGACTAACGACCGCCTGTCTTTGCAGGAAACGGAAAACAGTATTGTGCTTGTATCGCAGCAACTCGATATTCTGTTGGGGCAGGACGAGAATGTATTATTGCGGCCGGATACTGCCCTGCTTTATCAAGCAGTTGCCTTGCAATCTTATGATGATTATATCGTTCAGGCTTATGCGAACAACCCGGTGATGAAATTGCTTCGTGCACAAACGGAACTGGCAAGGAATGAAATCCGTTCAACCAAGTCTTTCTCATTACCCGGTATATCGTTATATGCATCGAATACATTGGCACGCCCTGTCTCGCGTACCTTGGCGGATATGTACAATAACAACTGGAATGTGGGCGTATCGGTTTCTTATCCTTTATCCTCATTGTATAAGAACAATCATAAAATAAAAGAGAGCAAAATGAGGATGTCTTTGCGGAAGAACGAGGAAGAGCAGAAAATGCAGGGAATCCGCATGGAAGTACGTTCCGCATTCTTACGGCATCGGGAAGCCATGCAGAGGGTAGAGGCTTTGAAACTATCCGTCCGGCAGGCGGAAGAAAATTATCGTATCATGCAGAACCGCTATCTGAATCAACTGGCTATCTTGACTGACTTGCTCGACGCAAATTCCGTCCGTCTGAATGTCGAGCTGCAGTTGGTTACTGCACGCACCCGTGTGATTTATACTTATTATCAACTTCAGAAGGCTTGTGGCCGTCTTTAATATACAAAACAGATATGGCAAATCAATTGAAAGAAAAACAGAAGAAGCTGAAAAAGCTCAGAACCCGCAATATTATTTTAAATTTGGTATGTATCTGTCTGGCAGGTTCCGGCCTTTGGTGGACTGCCACTTATTTTTGGCGTTATGTAAATTATGAAGTGACGAATGACGCTTTTGTAGACCAATATGTAGCGCCCCTGAATGTACGGGCTTCGGGCTATATAAAGGAAGTGCGTTTTAAAGAGCATCAATATGTGCGTCAAGGCGATACTTTACTGGTGCTTGACAACCGTGAATATCAAATCAAGGTGAAGGAAGCGGAAGCTGCTTTGTTGGATGCACATGGCTCACAAGAAGTGCTTCATTCGGGCATTGAGACTGCCCATACAAATATCGCCGTGCAGGATGCCAACATTGCCGAAGCAAAAACGAAACTCTGGCAACTAGAGCAGGATTATCATCGCTTTGAACGTTTGTTGAAAGAAGAATCTGTCCCGGAGCAACAGTATGAGCAGGCAAAAGCAGCTTATGAAGCGGCAAAGGCGCGTTATCAGGCATTGGTTGCTCAGAAACAGTCGGTACTCTCGCAATATACGGAAACAAGTAAAAAAACAACGAGTGCGGAAGCCGCCATTTTGCGCAAGGAAGCAGACCTCGACCTGGCTAAACTGAATTTGTCTTATACGGTTCTTACAGCTCCCTATGACGGATACATGGGCAGGCGGACTTTGGAACCCGGCCAGTATGTACAGACCGGACAGACCATTTCTTATCTGGTACGCAACAAAGACAAATGGATTACCGCCAATTATAAAGAAACGCAGATTGCCAATATCTATATCGGTCAACAAGTGCGTATAAAAGTGGATGCAGTGCCTGGAAAGATTTTCCACGGAGAAGTCACCGCTATTTCCGAAGCGACAGGTTCCAAATATTCATTGGTTCCTACGGATAACTCTGCCGGAAATTTTGTAAAGGTACAACAGCGTATACCGGTACGCATTGAACTGGAAGATGTCTCTTCGGAAGAAATGGCACAGTTGAGAGCCGGCATGATGGTAGAAACAGAAGCTCTGCGCAAATGATAACGATGAAGGAGTTGGAAGCACCTGTCCGCCAATGGGTGCCCGATTGGCTCGGACTTGTCAGTATCTTCGTCGTGATTCTTCCTGTCACTATGCTCAATGGTTCTTATACGGGTAGTATGCTCGAAGTTTCGAATACACTCGGTACGAATTCGGAAGATATAACAATGGGATATTATGCCGCTTCGGCAGGCATGGCTATCGCGTATCCCATTATTCCTAAAGTCCTGGCCGCCTTTTCCGTGAAATCGCTGTTATTGATTGACTTGATACTGCAATTCTTCTTGAGTTGGGTTTGCGCCCGTACGCAGAATGCCGATATTCTGATTGTTTGCAGTTTTACCGTCGGCTTCCTGAAAGGGTTTCTTATGCTGTGGTTTATCCGTTACGCCCAAAAGATTTTCAGCCGGAAGAATGTACGCAGCGAGTTCTATTCTTATTTTTATCCGTTAGTTTATGGTGGGGGACAGGCTTCGATGTTAGTAACCGCTCTGTTGGCATATCATTATAACTGGAAATATATGTATTACTTTATGATGATACTGATTTTGATAGCTATCTTGTTTGTTATCATCTGTTTCCGTCATAACCGCCCTATAAAAGCCGTTGCCTTGTCCGACTTGCATATTCGTGAGATGTTTGTTATATCGACCGGACTGTTGATGTTGATGTACGTTATCAATTATGGAAAAGTGCTCGATTGGATGGCATCCGGTAAGATATGCGCATATATCATCATAGCTCCTATGCTGATTGCCTTGTTTATCTGGTATCAGAGCCATTCGGAGAAACCTTATGTAAGTCTTGCACCCTTATTTCAGGCCAAAGCGATTGTCGGTTATCTCTATATGATGCTTGTCATGTTTTTTAGTACATCGACCACTTTATTGACGAACTATCTGACTATTATTCTGAAAGTGGACACTACGCATACCTATTCCCTTTATATCTATCTGCTTCCCGGATATATAGTCGGTGCGTTTATCTGCTTCTGGTGGTTTCGCTGGCAGCGTTGGCGTTTCCGCTTTCTGATAGCAGGGGGAATGAGTTGCTTTGTGATTTTCTTCGGTATCCTGTATTTCGGCATCTCTCCGAATAGCACTTATGAAATGTTATACCTGCCCTTATTCTTTCGTGGCTTGGGAATGTTGACTTTGATTATAGCTTTCGCCTTGTTTGCCGTAGAAGATTTGAATCCGAAATTCTTATTGTCGAATGCTTTCTTTTTGATTATTTTCCGTTCCGTATTGACGCCCATTATGGCTACTTCGTTTTATAGCAATGTACTGTACCGGCTGGAACAAAAATATATGTATTCTTTGTCGGAGACTATAACGACTGCCGACCCACTGGCAGCGTCACGGTATAGCCAATCTTTGAACAACGCACTGGCGCAGGGGCACGGAAATGCCGAGGCGGCACAACTGGCTACTAATTCTTTATATACTACCTTGCAACAGCAAAGTCTATTGCTCGCACTGAAAGAAATACTGGGCTATCTGCTGGTTATATCAATCATCATTGCTGTTGTTTCCCGTTTTATTCCGTTCCATAAGACACTCCGTGTCACATTTAAAAGAACGGGTGACGATATGGTTTAATTTGTCCTTCGCGGATTTTGATGAATGGTAATGTAATGATTGTTAGTGAATTTTTATATCTTTATGGCAAAATCTAAAATATGGAGACAAAGAAAATAATCTCAAAAAAGAAAGGCTTTTTCGAACTATTGCTTGTGACTGATGGGCAAGGATATATGATTGATCGATATTGGGAACGTGGTGGTATATTCGTTCTTTTACTATTTATATTGTCAGTACTGCCATATTCATCGAAAGCCCAGATGTCGTCTGATAGCCTCGTCCAAAAAATAGCCGGATATATCGATGCTATACAGAATTTTGGGGATGTATTGCCGCAAGAAAAAGTCTATTTACACTTTGATAATACTAGTTATTATCAGGGAGATCCTATTTGGTTTCAATGCTATGTCGTCACACCCGGACTGAACCATCCGACGGAGCTAAGTAAAACACTCTATGTAGAATTGTTGAATCCTGGTGGTGAGATAATTTCAAAACGAGTATTACCTATACGGAACGGTCGTTGTCACAGCAGTTTCGAATTGACGCAACTTCCTTTCTATTCCGGTTTTTATGAAGTCCGTGCCTACACGAAATATATGTTGAATTTTGGGGAGGAGATTATTTTCTCACGCGTTCTTCCTGTTTTTGATAAACCTGCTAATCCGGGTGAATATAAAGAGAAAAATATACAAAAGTATGCGGTTTACAAGTATCCGCAGACCAGAAAGAAAGCAATGAAGGCAAAAAAGGTTAATTTAAAGTTCTTTCCAGAAGGAGGAAATTTGGTAAAAGGTGTTCCTTCACAGGTTGCTTTTGAAGCAACTGATGCTTACGGAAATCCCATAACGCTCTTTGGTAGGATTATCAATCGGAGAAAAGAAGAAATCGGTCATTTTGCCACTATACATGAAGGGCGGGGCGTATTTACTTATATACCTACCGGTGAAGACGCTGACAAAGCCGAAGTGGAGCTTGGTGGAAAGAAGTATCGTTTTGACTTGCCGGAGGTCTGTTCGCAAGGGTATGTATTGCACGTTGATAATCTTACCTCGGAAGATAGTATAGCTGTCAGTGTACAGAAAAATACATATACACCATCAAACTTATTAGGCTTGGCTGTGATTGCTCATGGAAAACTATTAAATTCTTGTCTGTTAAATGTGGGGAAGAACACTCCTGTCTCCTTCAAACTCGACAAATCGGAATGGACACCGGGAGTAGTACAACTTGTATTATTCGATACTGCGGGACAGATCATTGCCGACCGTCTTGTCTTTACGCGAAAACCGGAACTGCTGGTAGTTGACGTACGCAAAAGCAAAGAGAGTTATCAGCCGTTTGAACGTGTCACGTTAGATTTTTCAGTTCGTGATACGACAGGTAATCCTGTGAGTACTCCTATGTCAGTTTCTATACGTGACGGGTGGGAGGAAGTGGAAAGTCGTCATTCTATGTTAGTGGATTTATTGCTGATGTCGGAGATTAAAGGGTATGTTCACCGACCGCTTTACTATTTTGAGGTGAATGACATGGAGCATAGGTTAGCTTTGGATTGCTTGTTGATGGTTCAGGGATGGAGACGTTATACATGGAAGTACGCAACGGGTGTAGAGCCATTTGAATTAAAATATATGCCTGAACAGGGAATAGAAGTGCATGGACAAGTCGTCTCATTCGTTAGGGGTAAACCAAAACCGAATATGCAAGTGTCTTCTTTCTTAGCGAAACGGGGAGAAGAGGAAATTTCATCCGGAATGACTTCATTTGGTCTTCTTGAAACGGATAGTTTGGGGCGCTTTGCCTTCATTACCAATATCGAAGGCAAATGGAATCTGATTCTTTCGGTGATGGAGAAAGGGAAGAAGAAAGATTGCCGGATTATACTTGATAGAGTTTTTAGCCCTCAACCCGTAAGGTATTTGGCAGGTGAAATGCAAGTTAGCGTTTCCGGAAGGGACACTTCGGAATTTGAACAGGGACTTCAAAATGACACCGTTGTTATGAATGATGTAGATTACAATCGTTTTATGGATGCCTATGAAGATTCGTTGGCGCGACGGGGCATACAGGAGAAGAATCACCGGTTGGGTGAGGTTGTTGTAAAAGCGAAGAAATGGAGTCGCGAGAAAGACATTTTCGAAAATCGTTCTAAGTCGGTTGCTTATTACGATGTGTCTTCGGAAATAGATGATATTCAGGACAAGGGGGATTATGTAGGCGATGATATTCATGAATTGTTGATTCGTATGAACCGGAATTTTATACGTAGGGTTGATCGTAACGGCGAATGGCTACAGTATAAGGGACGTTCTCCTTTGTACGTTATCAATTATGAACAGACACAAGCTACTGAAATAGATCAGACCAGATATCAGACACTCCGCTTGGAAGCTATCAAGTCGATTTATATCAATGAGGAATTGTCGGCAAAGTGTCGTTATGCAGATTCACGAATGTCTCCATTGGAAGTAGACGAAATGTACAGTTGTGTTGTTTTTATTGAAACCTATCCGGAAGGAGAGATTTCCGTGAAGGGTGGGAAAGGAGTCAGAAAGACTTGGCTGGAAGGTTATAACAAATCGGCTGAATTTTATCACCCTGACTATTCCATATTGCCGAAAGAAGAAGATTACCGACGGACATTGTATTGGAATCCCGAAGTCTTGCCGGACAAAGCGGGTAATGCCCGCGTGAGCTTCTATAATAATGGCCGTTGTCGGAAGTTGAAGATAACAGCCGAAATGATTGCAGCTGATGGAACGATTGGGATGTTCAATGAGTGACCGTAGAACAAAGAAAGAGTTGCTATCCGGTTCAATACATTATTGAATGGGGATAGCAACTCTTTTTCATCTATATCGGTGATCTTTTTATAAAGTAACGCCTGTCTTGAAGATAGCTATTTCGCGATAACCTTTCTTTTCATTGTTAACGAATTCACCGCTCGCCACTTTGATAACGTAGTCGATAAAACGTTCGCAAGTCTTTTCCATTGGTTCGTTCTCAACGATTACTCCTGCATTGAAGTCAATCCAACCCGGTTTGTTCTTCGCTAGATTTGAATTGGTGGAAATCTTCATTGTCGGGACAAAGGTACCGAAAGGCGTGCCACGTCCGGTAGTGAAAAGTACCATGTGACATCCGCAAGCGGCAAGGGTAGTAGCGGCTACCAGGTCATTGCCCGGAGCAGAAAGCAGGTTAAGTCCTTTCTTTTGCAGGCGTTCGCCGTAAGGCATTACACCGGACACATAACTCTTACCACATTTCTGTGTACATCCTAAGGCTTTTTCTTCCAATGTAGAGATACCGCCGGCTTTGTTTCCCGGAGACGGATTTTCACCAACAGGCTCTCCGTGTGACAGGAAGTATTCTTTGAAATCATTAATCAAATGTACTGTCTGTTCGAACAAGCCTTCGTCTGAACAACGATTCATTAAGATAGTCTCTGCACCAAACATTTCCGGCACTTCGGTCAGGACACTCGTACCGCCTTGTGCAATCAGGAAGTCGGAGAACATACCCAATAGCGGATTGGCTGTAATGCCGGAGAAACCGTCGGAACCACCACATTTCAGACCCACACGGAGTTCAGACAAAGGAACATCGGTCCGTTCATCTTTGGATACTTTGGCATACAATTCACGCAGAATTTCCATTCCTTCTTCATATTCATCACCTACTTTTTGAGTTACCATGAATTTTACACGGTCTTTGTCGTACTCACCTAGAAATTCACGGAATACATCCGGCTGGTTATTCTCGCAACCCAGACCTACTACCAACACCGCACCTGCATTGGGATGAAGCACCATGTCACGAAGAATCTTTTTCGTATTTTCATGGTCGTCGCCAAGCTGTGAGCAGCCGTAGTTATGTGGGAAAGCAACGATTGCATCCACGCCTTTTCCTGCTGTTTCACGGCGCAGTCCTTCTGCTAATTGTCCGATAATACCATTTACGCAACCGACAGTCGGAATGATCCATATTTCATTTCTTACGCCGACATCGCCATTCTTGCGGCGGTAGCCTTTGAAGGTTAAGTCTTTATGAGGGATATCCAAAGAGACCTGAATCGGATTATAGGTATATTCCAGTAATCCGGCGAGGTTCGTTTTGATATTCGTTTCGTTCATCCAGTCGCCTTGTTTCTTTGCCATTAGGGCGTGTCCGATAGGATAGCCGTATTTAATGACGTTTTCGCCTTCGGAGAAGTTCTTTAATGCGAATTTGTGTCCTGCGGGGATGTCTTCATTTAATGTAATCTCTATTCCATCTACGGAGAGATATTCTCCTGCCGGGAGGTTAACAATGGCAACGGCAACGTTGTCGGCAGGATTAATTCTTAAATACTTTGTTTCCATGTACTTGTTAGTTGGATTTGTTTTTTTGTTGTTATTTGCTATGGTAATAATCAATGGTTTCTACTGTCAACAAGTCAATTGGCATATAGTTGATGCAGGTCACTTCTTTCTTGAAAATAAGGTGGTCGCAAAGAGCTTTAATACCATTGAAACCTTGCAATTCCGGTTGCTGGGCAATGAGGAAGGAAACACTTCCTTCTTTCAGGCAGGTGACATTCCGTTCGAGAAGATCATAACCTATCAGGTTGAAGTCTTTCTTTCCGTGACTTTGCAGATATTCGCCCACGATGTAGACTTTGGAGTTAAAAGTAATTCCGTTCTTCACTGTCGGGTGGGTGCGGAAGAGTTCATCCAGCATCTCATTGTCTTCGTCGTTGCGTTCGGCATGCAAGTCGAGCTCCAGTATAGTACAAGACGGATGATATTCTTCCATGTACTGCCTGAATCCGATTTCTCTGTTCTCTTGCTGGTTAGAACCGACAATTCCTTCATGTATTTTACGGAAAATGACGATTTCTTTTTCATCTCTGGCGAGCAGCATCAACATCCGTGCAGCAAAATATCCGCTCTGACGTGAGTTCTGGCCGAAGAAGGCGAGGGGAGGAACATCCTTGATATTCGAGTCTATATATATATAAGGTATGTCTAGTGTGTGCAGCCGGTCGGTGAATCCTTTCGTATATTGCGGAGCGGTGGGGGCCACCATAACTCCGTCTGGTTGAAGAGTGATAATCGTTTCGCTGGCATCAACAAAGGAATGATAGTCGTATGGGTCGTAGTAGTTGATTTTCACCGAGGTATTAAAATCTGAATAGGTAGCAATAGCCTCGTGGATACCCAGTTCTACGGCAGTCCAGTATTCACCTTCCAAATGTTCCGGCAAAAGGCAGATGAACGTATATTTCTTATTGGAAGCCAGCGCACTGGCATACATATTAGGCTGGTAGTCAAGCTGTTTTAGAATTTCTTCCACTCGTTTCTTACTTGCTTCCGATACTCCGCTACGACTGTGGATCACACGGTCTACCGTTCCTACTGATACATCTGCCAGACGCGCGATATCTTTAATTCTGATTCTTTCGGGCAATTTATTCATACGATTACCTTATTTATATAGGTTTTTGTGCTCGCACACAATAATAATCTTAATATTTTCGATACAAATATATAACAATTTTTGTAATTACGAAAATTGTTGTATCTTTGTGCCCGCACACGAAAGGTGTTGTATACTATCCTATTTATGGATTAATAGTCATTATATCAGTGTGTTAAGCTCGAAAATTAGCTAAAAATGATAAATTGAAAGTTCATAATATTAATAACTTAGAATTTAAAACATAAGATTATGGGAAAGAAAGTCGTTACATTAGGCGAAATCATGCTTAGATTATCAACTCCGGGTAATACTCGTTTTGTTCAATCTGATTCTTTTGATGTAGTATATGGTGGTGGAGAAGCGAACGTTGCTGTAAGCTGTGCCAACTACGGACATGACGCCTATTTCGTAACTAAATTGCCGAAACACGAAATTGGACAGTCTGCTGTTAACGCATTGCGTAAGTATGGTGTGAAGACAGACTTTATTGCTCGTGGCGGCGATCGTGTAGGTATCTACTATCTTGAAACAGGTGCTTCTATGCGTCCTAGCAAGGTTATCTATGACCGCGCTCATTCTGCTATTGCTGAAGCCGACGCTGTTGACTTCGACTTTGACGCTATCATGGAAGGCGCTGACTGGTTCCATTGGTCTGGCATCACTCCGGCTATCTCTGACAAGGCTGCCGAACTGACTCGTTTGGCTTGTGAAGCTGCAAAACGTCATGGTGTAACTGTTTCTGTTGACTTGAATTTCCGTAAGAAACTGTGGACAAAGGAAAAAGCACAGTCTATTATGAAACCGTTGATGCAGTTTGTCGATGTATGTATCGGTAACGAAGAAGATGCAGAACTTTGCCTGGGCTTCAAACCGGATGCAGACGTTGAGGCCGGTCACACAGATGCTGAAGGCTACAAAGGTATCTTTCAACAGATGATGAAAGAATTCGGATTCAAATATGTTGTTTCTACATTGCGCGAATCTTTCTCCGCAACTCACAACGGTTGGAAAGCTATGATTTACAACGGCGAAGAATTCTATACTTCAAAACGTTATGATATTGATCCGATTATCGACCGTGTAGGTGGTGGTGACTCATTCTCCGGTGGTATCATCCACGGTTTGATGACTAAACCTAATCAGGGCGAAGCTCTTGAATTTGCAGTGGCTGCGTCTGCCTTGAAACACACTATTAATGGTGATTTTAACCTTGTTTCCGTAGAGGAAGTGGAAGCATTGGCTGGTGGTGATGCAAGCGGTCGTGTACAGAGATAAAGAGATAAGTTGAAAGTTTAAAAACAATTCATTTAAAATAGGAGATTAAAATGGCAAAATTCGATAAAATAGCCGTATTGAATAAAATCGGTTCTACAGGAATGGTTCCTGTATTCTATCACAAAGATGCAGAAATTGCAAAAAAAGTGGTAAAGGCTTGTTATGACGGTGGTGTTCGTGCTTTTGAGTTTACCAATCGTGGTGACTTTGCACAGGAAGTATTTGCTGAAATCGTAAAATTCGCAGCAAAAGAATGTCCTGAAATGGCAATCGGTATCGGTTCTATCGTTGATCCGGCTACTGCCGCTATGTATTTGCAACTGGGTGCTAACTTCGTAGTAGGTCCATTGTTCAATCCTGAAATTGCTAAGGTATGTAACCGTCGTTCAGTGGCTTATACTCCGGGTTGTGGTTCTGTATCAGAAGTTGGTTGCGCTCAGGAAGTAGGTTGCGACCTTTGCAAAGTATTCCCGGGTGATGTTTACGGAACAAACTTCGTGAAAGGTTTAATGGCTCCGATGCCATGGTCTAAGTTAATGGTGACAGGTGGGGTAGAACCTACAAAAGAAAACCTGACAGCATGGATTAAGGCTGGTGTATTCTGTGTAGGCATGGGGTCTAAATTGTTCCCGAAAGATAAAGTGGCAGCAGAAGACTGGGCTTATGTAACAGCTAAATGCGAAGAAGCTCTCGGCTATATTGCTGAAGCTCGTAAATAAGATTAGAGAGCGAAAGCTGTCTATAATAAAAAAGAGGCTGGTGAGACAGCCTCTTCAAAATATGCCTCAAAGGGTTAGTTAGTTTAGTTAGTAATGAGGCATATTTTCATTTTGTTTAAAGGTGTTTAAAGGGGATAGGTCATCGGAATGAGTGATTCATTTCGGTGGCTTGTTTTTTGTTACTTTTCATTAAGAATGATGAGGCAATCGCATTTTGATGACACGCCCGACAATAAGAGCTATAATATAGAATACGGCAAAACCGATAATAGAAAAAACGAATGGCTTTTGTTCATTGAAGGTACGTCGTGGAGGAATGACAGTGTAAGTTTCTGACGTAACCTGATTGGTTGGCTGTGTGGCAGGAGAGACCTTTAGTGTTGTTCCTGTTGTTTCCATTTGACAGCTATCTGTTGCAGATATTGTATCCTCTGTTATTTCTGTAAACATATCTTTTTCCCTTTTTATTTGTATCTGAATTCTTGTAATTGTTATCAGTTATAACATAGTACATAGACTTTTGTTTAAGGGAGCAAAGATTGTTGCAAAGGTAATTAAAAAAGTAAATGATGAATCAAGGGGAGTGCATTCTTTTTAAAAGATTTGATGTAGGTCAATTTTTAAGGCCTTTCTTTCTTGTTGTCTTTTGATAAGAGTGCCATGTCGTGTGAGTTCTTTAGAGAGTTACACGGATAATATTTGTAGGCATTATCCGTGTAGTAGTGTTAGAGTAACAATTATTCGGGTACGTAAATTATTTCCCCGTTATCCAATTCATAGGCGATACCGATTTTCTTGCCACGTTTCCCTTCTTTTTTATCCTGGTCCTCCGAAGGAGTATACCGATTGATTTTTTCTCCTTCTTTGGTGATGATTTCCATATTTTCCTTACCCGGATTTTTCACCATGGTGAAGTCTTCTTGCGAGAATACCTCAGTCATGTTGTAGCGGCTGACAAGGGCAACCATTAAAGCTACTGCAAATACCATAGCAACGTCAAACAAGTTGGATACTACGCTGATGGGGTCGGAGTCTTCTTCTTTTCGTAATAGGTTATGTTTCATTTCTCAGTAGTTTTAGTAGTACGGTTTTCGTTCAGAAGTTCAGCGATAAATTCGAGATTGGTCATATCTTGCAGATACCAACGTTGCTTAACCTGCTGTGTGAGAAACCCGACGGCACCTGCTACCAATCCGACCACGGTCGTGGCAAAGGCAATCTGCATATTATAAGCCATGGAAGCAATATCTCCGCTTGCCAGTCCGGCCAGGGCAGGGCCCATTGGAATCAAAGTACCCATTAATCCTAAGATAGGACCTAGTTTGGTCAGCGTTTTTGAGATTGCAAGGTCTTTGTCGGCTGCAATCTCAAAGTTAGCCAATAAACGTTGTACTTGTGCGGGAGTATCACGGGCATCCAGTACCTGACGCATATACATAATAACGAGTGAACGCGACTTTTCCGGTAACTTGGAATTTAGTTCTCCTACTGTTTCAGAAGTTAGTTTCCCCAGTTCATTGCGGAGCAAAGCTTCTGTTTTGCGAATGGACATATACTGTCCGTAGAAACTGCCTGCAAGTAACAGTGCCCGGCAGAAGAGAATGATTAATAATACGATGACAGGAACAAGTAATCCTGTTGAAATCCAATATAAAATATCTGATATAAAGTTCATTGTTGTTGATTATTTAATAGGTAATTGATTCTTTTTATTGCTTCATGCTTTTCTGTTTGTTTCTGTTCCGAAAGTTCCACCAGACAAGACCGATGATTCCACCGGCCAGAGTGATAACCAAAACGCCTGCCAGTGCTTGCCAGTCTATTTCGCTGACACCTGTCGCCGAAGTTCTTCCGTTGACGGTGGCTACAATTCCTAGGATAGCTACCAGTGCATTAGTGAGGAAGAACAATTCGAGGCGTAATTCCTTCTCCGGTAACAAATAGAGCAATAAATATCTGCCGGAAGGAATTGCTATCAGGATAAAACCGGCATAACTCCAGGCTATTGTCTGAAAGGAAATGCCCGGAAAGGCGAATATCAGGTATATTAACCCGCTGAATAGAACCGGGAATATCAATAATCCAGGAAACCAGCGGAGAAAGCGGTACATCACAATCATACGAGGTTTGACCGGATAATCGTTCGCCACGTGGACAGCCAGCATGGCGTAAGCCATTTGCACGCAGACCTCCACACTAAGCAATACAGCTGTATCCAACATCAAAGGTTGATTACTAAGCCAATTTGCTATCTGGGTTTTAGACTGTTCAATAGCATACGGCCACATTAATCCGGCAAACGCAGCGCAGATAGCGGCGATAACACACACCGCTATTACTTTCCAAAATGTTTGCTTCAGCAGAAAATTAAATGCTGTCAGAAGCATAAGTACAAGGACAACTGTATTCATTTTTGCTAATTACAAATTATGAGTTACAATTACATTTGGCTGCTTTTACGGCGTTTGCGTACAAAGAGGATTAAAGCAAGTAGGACAATGATAACAGCAATACCGACAGCTACATTGCTTAATGTATTTGTTTGTTCTTCAGTGGTCTGGTTCATTTCTTCTTTTTTCATCACTACTCCTTTGTCATTTCCGCTTGCTTTTGCTTCACGGATTTTGGAGATATTCTCTTTGTATTGTGCGGCTGTTGGCGCATCTGCTTTAGAAGCAATATAATCGCGTAGTTTTGCATTGTCGCAGACGAAGCCCGAACAGGACGGACGATAATTGTTGACTATCTCCGTATGTAACTTACTCAATTCTGCTACTTGTTCTTCGCTGGCTTTCCATAATCCTTTGCGGGCACTTTCGAGCATGACAGCCGTCATTTCCTCGAGAGCGGCAGGATTCTGTTGTTCAAAGTATTTCTTTACTCCCAGGTTAAGCTCGTCTTTTACATATACATTATAGATATTATCCCAAAGTTCTTTATCAATGGCGGCAGGTTTCATCACATTCCAACCATAAGTGTTGGTGATAACTTCTGCAAATTCACTCGCAGAAGAAGCTCCTCCTTTCATTTTCTCTTTAATATAGACCGGATTGAGAATAGTCGTACGACTTTCTACACCGACAGCTTCTTTAAGTTCCTGCATTTTCATGTTATTACGATTGCGATAGTCGCTGAGGTAAGCGTCCGGATCTTTACCGGTCACATTGCGAACGGCAAGATTCATGCCTCCCATAAACTCATATACATGGTCAAGGCTTAAGGCACCCCAAGTATTGCTTTGACGTGGCTGTACTACTACATCTGTACGTGTCAATGCTGCTTCAAAAGCAAATTTTTGGAAAACTTCCCAGTTCTTTTCACTACCGTAATAAGCTCCCATATTATTGAGATAGGTAGTAGCAAGTTCCGATTCATTTTCCCAACGGTCACCGGATTCCACCATTTCCTGAATACCTGTACCGTACATACCGTTTATTCCTCCGAATATGCGGAAAGTTGAAATCCCCCGGGCGTCTTTCGGACTCAATCCTTTTTCTGTCAATACCCGTTCAGCCTCAATTACACTTGTCGCTACTTGGTTCTCGTATTTATCATCTTTGGCACCGGCAGCCATTTCTACCGCACGATTAATCAGGAAAAGACGGGAGGCGGCAAGGTCACGAAGTTGTCCGGAGGTCTGAACTACCACATCAATACGCGGACGACCCAGTTCTGCCGAAGGAATCAATTTTAAATCGCTGACACGGCCGAAAGCATCACGAACAGGTTCTACACCAAGCATATAAAGGACTTGAGCAATCGTTGCTCCCCCGGTCTCGATGAACTCGGAGGACCAGAGTGTATAGCTTACTTTCCGTGGTATAGAATCGTTATGACGTTGTTTGTACGTATCAATCGTTTGTTTGGCTAAAGCAATCCCTTTTTCCCATGCCGATTCAGTAGGAGTCGCTTCAGCGTTGATAGCGTACATATTGCGTCCGGTAGGCAATGTATTCGGATTAGCTATGGGGTCACCTCCCGGGGTAGGGGTGGTATAGCCTCCTTTCAATGCATTCATCAGACTAGCCAGTTCTTCTTCAGGACTTGTCAAAAGTGCATTTTTATAGTTTCCTATATTCTTAATAGTGCGTTCCACTTCTGTGACAGCCAAAGAAAACTCTATATCTTCTTTGCTATACTCTTTAGGAGCTTTTCCCATAGCAGTCATCATACCCGACATACCAGTCATACTTTGCGGTTTTCCGGACTTTTCGTTCTTCTCCGGTTTACCGGAAGAAACTTCGTTCGCTTCAGCTTTTTCTTTATCAGCCTTCATGGCAGCTTCCATTTTCTTTATGGCTTCCGGACTTGCTCCCATCGATTTAGCCATTTCCATAGCTTTTCCCGGATCCATGTTAGTGCCCATTTTCTTCATGGCTTCTTTCATGCTTTCGGGAATTTTCTCATGAGGGGACTTTTCACTTTGCTGTGCAGGATGTTTTCCCATTTTCTTGTTCTTATCATCTTTATCTTGTTTGGTTGCGGCAGCCATCATCATCGCCATCATTCCTTTCGGAGCATTCCGGTCAGCTTCTATTTGGCGTGCTTTAGCCAGTTCCTGAGGAGTAATTCCGGCAGTACGGCAGATCAGTTCGTCTGTTGCCTGTGCAGGATTGGTTATCAGCTTTTCTACTAACTGGCGGGCAGGATTTAGATATTGCTGTGTAAAAAGACTCCGGTGTTTGTTGATAGCGTTCGTAGCTTTTCCACGTTGCTTGTCAAGAGCCAAAAGGCTGTATGCGATAGGTTCTGTTGCCATTGCGTAAACAGAAGAAGTAATCCGTTCCGGTTCATACGGAACACCCATAGTATAAAGTTGCCCGGTGATTTTTTCTGTAGCCAATTCTTCGGCGAAGTTTTCTACACGGGCGATTTCATCCTCTGTATAAGGCTTGTTGGTGATGCTGTCCAGACCTAAATCCCGGTGGATTCCCATTTTTACTGTCAATGCTTTGATGGCCAGCGATTCCTGCTCTTTATTCTCTTTTGCGGAGTTATTGTAAATCTTGATTTTCTCCATAAGCTCACGATAGATACCGCGCACGCTACTTTCGAGGAAAGGAGGAGTAAGGTAAGATTGCAGTGTCGCATACGAACGGCGTTTTGCCATCATTCCTTCACCTACATTTCCGATAGAATAGAGATAAAAGTGAGGAACAGCTCCGACCAGACGGTCCGGCCAGTCATTGCTGCATAGGGCAACTTGTTTTTTAGGAGTGAATTCCAAACTGCCATGTGTTCCGAAATGAATGAGTGCATCAGCTTTGAAACCGTGCTGCATCCATAAATAAGAAGCGATATAAGTATGCGGAGGAGCAGCATTCGTTCCATGAACTACCTGAAAAGAATTGTCTCCACTTCCTGCTGCATTCTGTGGCATTAACACGATATTACCGAACTGTAACCGGGCTACGCCCAAACCTCCGTCCGAAGTGACCATATAGTTTCCGGGAAACTCTCCGTCGGCAGCAACGACTTCTGCATATTTTTCAGGACGAAGCGATTCTTTCACCCAGCTTTCATATTGTTCTTTTGTAATTAATTCCGGATTTCCGTTTTTCATGAACTCGTCAAAAGCCCCCTCTGCATACGAGTTGAATACTGCACCTTGTGCTTGTATCATTTTTGCAAGTTCTTGTGCATTGGCAGGAAGTCCTGACACATTATAACCTTCCTGTTTCATGCGAAGCAAGAGATTGTAGAGCGAAGGTACTACTTCCATTCCGGCAGCCGTCAAGGCATTTTGTCCCGGTCCTTTGTAATAGTAGATAGCAACCTTTTTGTCTTTATTAGGCTTTGTTTTCAGATTCAGATAGTTGTTGATAGTGGAAACGAATGTTTTCAGTCGTTCGGGAATGGCGTATGAGTGGCGTAATCCTTCTTTGTCTTCATATTGTGCAAAAAGGGCAAAGGGGCGGATAGCACCATCTATTTCCGGTGTCACAATGCTTTGTGACATAAAACCACCGGACATACCCAACGGATCGTTTTCCCATTCATCCACAAGGCTGTTGATCGTGAGTGGGGCAAAAAGCAGAATATTCTTAGTTTTCAGATAATCTACCATTCTATCCCCCATGCGTCCGTGAGCCATATTAATAACAGCGTCAGGCTGCACTTCATCAATAAACGACATGAATCTTGTCATTGACTGAACCGGATAAACGTTGTAGCCTTCTTTTTCGAGAGCTTTGATGAGGTCGGTAGCATCTGCCATTTGTCCGGTAATTATAATTCTTCGAGCTCCTTCTTTGTAGAGGTTGTTGTCTTTCATAAATTTCTCATAGTCGGTAACTGTGAGAAATTCCAGCTCATCGTCCGGATTACTGATTCCGGCATGATACAACATATCGCTCGGCCTTTCTACCGGGTCTTCCATTTCAGTTGTGGAATATGTTTTTCCATCAATGGCTTTACGGATGTAGTTCAACATATTCCTGTAGTTTGTTTTTCCGCCATTGCTCAGATAGCGGCGTATCAGATTCTGTTGTACACTATCGAGGTTACAGATATTGTTGGTAGGATTGGTGGCCATTGATGTGTACACAGGGACACCTTTGTCTGCTGCCTGCTGTATTTGCTGACGCTGTTCTTCAACGATACGCAGTCCCATGCCGTTAACAAATACCATATCATAATTTGACAGGCGGTCGAGGTTGGCAAGCGATACTTCGCTGAGTTTGATGAATGAATTGTCATTTGCTTTCGATATGCTTCCCTGCTGTATGGTCTGGAAGTTGACGAAAGCAATCTTTGTGGCGCTGAACCAGGCATTCCAGATAGATATGCCTATCAGGACGGCTGCAACGATGCACACACCTAAGATGATTTTACTTTTCTTTTTCATTTCTCTTATTTTTAGCTTTGTATGTAGTTTTATTGTTGTTTATTTTTTGAAGAACCGATCTATATCCAACGAAAGACCTAGTGTCAGATTAGCTCCTGTCGTAGTGGGTGAATTGAAATAATAATAATCCGGTACATAGTTAAACAAGTTATTAATAGCCAGATTCATATTCACACCTTTGAATACTCCCACCGAGAAGGTTAAATCCCAAATCATATATCCCGGGTACGTAACAGCAGTGCTTCCGGCAGCAGGGTTGTTGAAGCTATCGTTGTATACGTTTGTTTTTACTTCTGACAAGATGCGTCCGTTGAGTGAATAATTGAAATCTACTTTATCTAGGTTTTCGCCCCAGTCTACTCTTACAGTTGCCGTATGCGGGCGCGTATCTGTGAATTTTTTCTGCCCGTCACGCATAAATTCATGGATGTAAGTGTATGACATACGAAATCCTAATCCACAGGGGTATTTGGCAGAGATGTTAGCGTCCACTCCTGCAATGTCCACTTTGTCGGTATTGGTATATATTTGTCCTTTGGGATCATCGCTGTAAACTGTGTTAATACGGTTGTGTACCAGATTATAATATCCTGTTACAGAAAAATTGTAACGGTTTTTTGTGTACTCGGCAGACAGGGAGAAGTTGTGGCTTGTTTCTGATTTAAGATCAGGATTTCCATAAATCATCATCATGTTTGCCATATTGAACACCATATACATTTCTTTTAAAGTCGGTGAGCGGAATCCTTGTGAATAAGAACCTCTCAATGAACAGTTACCAATCTTATACATCATTCCCAAATGCGGGGATAAATGACGAACATTGGAATCGGAGAAATAATCGAACCGTAATCCGGCGATTACATTTAGTCTTTCAGTCGGATTCCAGTCGAATTGTCCGAAAGCATCTGCTGTATGCATGATATAGTTAGCGTTATCAGTGAATTGGTAAGACATCAGATAATCGCGAAGGTAATCGGCTCCGACAGTCAACGTATGTTTTTCATTGAAAGTGTAATTATAAAGAGCGTGTACATTATGCTGCACATTGCTATAATCACGTACATCATTTTTATAGAGTACCTGGTAATCACTTTTGTCATATTGGTCGAAAGTGTAACCGACTTCAAGATTACTTAATGTGTTGAATGTATAATTTGCTTTTAGCCCACCGTTGAAATCCCGGTATCTGTCTTGAGTGTCTCCCGGTTTATTACGTTCACGGAAATAATACCCGGCTCTTGCGGTCAGTTTAAGTGTTTCCAATGGGTGATAGATCAGCCGTTCCTTGAAGTTCCATACTCGGCTTCCGAATACAGTTGAGAAATCTCCCGGATTATCTACGCCATACGTATCTACATTATTATATTGTACATTGGTCAGGCTGTTGAATTTACCTGCATTGAATCCCACAGTACCGCCATATCGATGGTCATTGTGCTCGGAGAAGCGTGAATTAAGATTTAAATTCCATGGGTCATCCGATTCGCGTGTAATGATGTTGATAACCCCTCCGATAGCGCTTGAACCGTAAAGGGTGGATGCTGCACCTTTCACAATCTCGATGCGTTCTACATTATCAAGGTTCAGACGGTCGTAGTCTACGTTATTTAGCGTTTCACCGGCCAAACGTTCCCCGTCTACAAGAAATAATACAGAGTTTCCGCCGAAGCCTTGCATATTGATAGAGGTTTGCTGGTCCATAGCAAAAGTGAATTCAATGCCGGGAAGTTCAGTCTTTAACAAGTCGGCTACATTATTGGCATTTACCTTTTTAATATCTTCCGAGGTAATCACCCGTGTAATGATAGGTGCATCTTTCAGCAGTTTGGGAGTACGGGTACCGGTAACTACTACCGTTCCTAAGTCAAATTGATCTTCGGATAGACGGAAACTTAGTTTTTTGTTTTCGTCCGTTGTGAATTTCTTTTCTGCTGTTTGATAACCTACGTAAGAGGCGGTAATGATATACACGCCAGTTCCGGGTAGTTGCAATGTATATGTTCCGTCGGATGTGGTGACGGCTCCAGTTCCTTTTCCTTTTATAGAGATTGTGGCGCCGGGAAGGGGTCCCCCGTTTGTATCAGTTACACGTCCGCTGACATAATTACTGGATTGTTGTGCAAATGTGGAGCAAGTTGCTATAAAGGAAAATAATAATATTATAAATGTAGGTTTCATTCTTTGTTATTGTTTTCTTAGTTATTTTCTTCGAAATCAAATGGATATAGGAAGTCGAAGTCGATGTATCCCTTTATACCTTTGGCATTGGTATAGTTGGTAAAACGAATGGCTGCATAGGTGTTGTCTTTCAGTCGTATCAGGTAGACCTGATTGGACATTGTGTAGATAGGTGGCATAGTCGAAGTATCTACATTCAGCCAGGTGGATAGGATACTGTTATAATAAGAGTCGGTATAGACAATGTTTCCTTCCATCATGCCGGACATATCAATAGCAATTTTGTCCGTTGTCCATTCATCTTTAACAAAGTCTTTGTCATCAGGCAATTTTCCGCTTGCTTTCAGGGCATCAAAACTTGTGTAGCTCGTTTGGTAAGCTGCCCCTTCATTCGTTTTTATATCATAGCGATGAATGGCGATATCCCAATTATCGGGTATTTCGCTTTCATATTCTTTCCCGATTTTGACTGTGGTAACTTTACGACCGGAAAAATCAATATATGCCCACTCTGTGTACTCAACAGTTTTGATTTGTGAGAAACTATTTTCTTTGATTTCCATTTCAGTTTCTGTGGGGGCGTCATAAATATTCTCAAATAATCCATTACAAGCTGAGAGCGACATAGCCGCTCCCAGTATCATTGTATATTTAAAAATAGTGTTATTGCTTCTTTTCATTTCTTTCATTTAGATTGTTTATTCTGCACTTGCTGTATCACTTCCTGTAAATACTGTGGAAATAGCTATCGGCATACTACCCGGCTTGAAGTCAGTGTTAATAGTAGCAGTACCGTCTGCTGCGATTGTACCGCTCAGGCTTTCTCCTGTGATAGCTTTTCCATTGCTGTCGGTAGATTCATATTCTCCCAGGCTGAGTGAATAGGTTCCGTTTGCTCCGGCTGTTACATTGACTCCACTGATAGTGAAATTACCTAAACTCATATGACCACCGGCACCTGACAAGTTAGCGAAACCGCTTAAAGTAATGTCTACCGTTGTGTCCGATACACGTTTGATAACAGCTTTACATTCATCAGTTGTGCCGTAGGATGTATCTCCAACACTGATAGACAATGAACTGTTATACTGATAGGTAGCAGCTATATTATAAGTTATCGGTGTTTCTCCTTGCATGAACACGATTTCCATTTCTCCTATGGGTGTCGGAATATCTACATTAGTCTTCAAGGTTAACACTTTGGATTCATTTACACTACCTTCCAGTGTGTAGTTATAACTACTACCTGTGCCACTGCCCATGGACATCACCACTTCACCTGAACCACTGAAAGATTTCGAGGAAAGTTTTAAATTATTCAGGCGGAAATCACCTGAACCGGATTTATATACCAAATTAATGCTACCGTCTTCGTTACCGGTTATTGTTGCGCTGGATTGATCGCCCAACAAATAGTCTGAGAACATATCGCATTCACCGACTGAATATCCATTATAAGTGCCGGCAATTTCCTTTGCAAGATTTATATCGTTGTCGTCACCGCAAGAAACAAATGTTGTTGAAAATGATAGTGCCATAAGAGCAACTGTCCAAAAGTTTAAAATTTTCATACTTAATATTGATAGATAATGATTAATAAATTTTTCAGTTGCAAAGGTACGGGGAACTGAAATGTGGAAAAATACCCAAAAGAAATGAAAAAGAGTTGAGACGTTAATCATATGTAGGTATTATAAAAAGTTTGAACCAATTCTTTTCACTTTGGAATTTGAAAATGAGGAAATCACGGCTTTTTCATTTAAGCTTTGAATTAGTCGTTCGATTCTCCTACCCATGCCACTGCGGCATGAGGGGAAATCCCGTTATTGGTAATCACTAATTTACGAATATCTCAAATCTGAATTTTTCTCATTTTTGAGCTGGAAAATGTAACACGTCAGTGAAGCTTACTGATAGTCCCCTTATTATCTCAGCGTGCGTGAATAATCTGCTTTTCTTCTGGAATACTTGACAAACGACTTTTTATTTTGTATCTTTGAAGAAATAAAAGTGATAAACAGCATGATAAATATAAGAAAAATAGATACATAAACAACATTCCGACTGATATATTTTAGTATCAGGATAGATATGATATAGGGCAATAGTCTAACGATTATTGTCCTATTTTGTTTATATTTTTACTTAAAATATTTAATCCATTTTCGAAAAACGGGAAAAATAGTTTTTAATAAATTCGGATACCGTTTATAATAAACTATCCAAAAGTTTATTATAAACAGAAATCAAGTTTATTAATATTGGAATAGCTGGTTGTAAAAATAGGAAAAACTGTATTATAGAGTAGAGGAGCATCGATAAGCGCATTCGTTTACAAAGTAATATAAGATAACATTTTCCATTTCTTCCAAATATGCAGAGAATTCAAACCGTCAACACAAGGAGATAGTATCCCGTCAAAAATGAACGATAAGAAGAAACACCTATGGTGATGTTTCCGCATCGCTGCGCACGAATATAAGGATTTTTACTACAATAACGAGCGACGAACAATATTTCTTAAATGAAAAAGCCGTGTGAGGAAATCACTTGTAAGATGGAATGTTGTGCGGATTGAAATAAAATCCGTACCTTTGCGCCCTTAAAACTAACTAACCTTTATTTTTATGTTTACTGACTTGTTGCACTCCTCTTATTTTTCCCTTTTCCTGATTGTCGCGTTGGGATTTATGCTGGGAAGAGTTAAAATTAAGGGGTTATCTCTTGATGTGTCGGCGGTAATCTTTATCGCACTTCTTTTCGGGCACTTTGGCGTCATCATTCCCAAAGAATTGGGAAATTTCGGTTTGGTACTTTTTATTTTTACTATCGGTATTCAGGCAGGACCCGGATTCTTCGATTCTTTCCGTAGTAAGGGGAAGACGTTGATTCTCATTACTATGCTTATCATTTGTTCCGCCTGTCTCACGGCGGTAGGACTGAAGTATGCGTTCGACATTGATACTCCCAGTGTGGTAGGTCTGATTGCCGGAGCATTAACCAGTACGCCGGGTTTAGCCGTCGCTATTGACAGTACACACTCACCTTTGGCTTCCATTGCTTACGGTATCGCATATCCGTTTGGAGTTATCGGTGTGATTTTGTTTGTTAAGCTGCTGCCTAAAATCATGCGGGTGGACTTGGATAAAGAAGCACGTCGCCTGGAGATAGAACGTCGTGGACAATTCCCTGAATTGATTACCTGCATCTATCGTATCACTAATTCAAACGTATTCAACCGCAGTCTGATGCAGATTAATGCTCGAGGAATGACAGGAGCTGTTATTTCTCGTTTGAAACATAGTGATGAAATATCTATTCCTACTGCTTCTACCGTGTTGCACGAAGGAGACTATATACAAGCAGTAGGTAGCGAAGAATCACTAAATCAACTCGCAGTGCTGGTAGGCGAGCGTGAAGAAGGCGAACTTCCTTTGGATAAAACACAGGAAATAGAGTCTTTGTTATTGACCAAAAAGGACATGATAAACAAGCAATTGGGGGATTTGAATTTACAGAAAAACTTTGGTTGCACAGTGACCCGTATTCGTCGAAGTGGTATTGATTTATCCCCGTCGCCTGATTTGGCTTTGAAATTCGGCGATAAGTTAATGGTTGTGGGAGAGAAAGAAGGACTTAAAGGTATAGCCCGCCTACTGGGAAATAATGCGAAGAAATTGTCGGATACAGACTTCTTCCCGATTGCAATGGGGATTGTATTGGGAGTGTTGTTTGGCAAAATAAATATCTCTTTCTCCGAAAGTCTGTCATTCTCACCGGGATTGACCGGAGGTGTCCTAATGGTAGCTCTCGTACTGAGTGCGATCGGTAAGACAGGACCTATTATTTGGTCTATGTCGGGACCTGCCAATCAGTTGCTGCGCCAATTAGGGCTGCTTCTTTTCTTAGCCGAAGTAGGTACTTCTGCCGGAAAAAATCTCGTAGCTACTTTTCAGGAAAGCGGGCTACTGATGTTCGGTGTAGGAGCAGCCATTACTTTGGTGCCGATGCTTATTGCAACAGTTGTGGGGCGTCTGATATTTAAAATTAGTTTACTCGATTTGCTGGGAACTATCACCGGTGGTATGACAAGTACGCCCGGTCTGGCTGCTGCCGATTCAATGGTAGACAGTAATATTCCCAGTGTGGCATACGCAACAGTTTATCCGATTGCTATGGTATTCCTGATTCTGTTTATACAAATGATAGCTTCAGCCGTATATTAACAGTATTCTGTCTGAAAATTGATTGTTAAAAAAAAAGTTTGTATCTTTGCCGTCCTAAAGTAGAAATGAGTTGAAACGATTGTTACTGAATATAACGCACTATTTCTTGCCGATACTTTTTGTATCGTATCTGGTAAGCCTTACATTCTTTGCCCACGTACATGTGGTCAATGGCGTGACAATCGTCCATTCACACCCGTTTAAGAAAGGGACGGCACATGAACATTCAACAGTCGAGCTGATACATATTCATTTCCTGTCTCATCTGACGACGGACGGTGCGGCTGTTATTTTTGCTCTTTCTCTTTTCATCCCTTTTTTATTGTGTCTGTTGTTCGGTCGTCCACAGCATACACATTCTCATGCTCCATATCATGGAGTGATTGCACTCCGGGCACCGCCTGCGATTCGTTTTTCAGTTATTTAGCTGATGATATTCTGCCTTGTTTGAGGCTGGGTATTGTCTGATTTTTCATGTGAATACTTAACGAAGAACGAATTATAAACGAAAAATGAAAAAATACATATTTTCGCTTGTCTGCTTGTGCTGTGCATTGTTGCCTGCTCTTGAAGGACAAGCTGCTCTTCACGAGCATCCTGAGTATCCGGAATTGCGTAAATCGGATGCGAATATTGTTGGTCATATCCTTGATAAAAATACAAAAGAACATTTGCCCTATATTACTATTGCTCTGAAAGGAACAACAATCGGTACTGTAACCGACGTAACCGGACATTATTTCCTGAAGAACCTTCCCGAAGGAAATTTCGTACTTGAAGTTAGCTCTGTAGGTTATAAAACGGTGAGGCGGAATGTGACCTTGAAGAAGGGACATACGCTGGAGGAAGATTTTGAAATAGAAGAAGATGCGGTAGCATTGGACGGTGTCGTTGTTTCTGCCAATCGCAATGAAACAACCCGTCGTTTGGCACCGACATTGGTGAATGTTGTCGATCTGAAAATCTTTGAGAATACCAATTCGACAACTTTAGCACAAGGACTGAATTTTCAGCCGGGAGTTCGCGTAGAATCCAATTGTCAGAACTGTGGCTTCCAGCAGGTACGTATCAATGGACTGGACGGTCCTTATACACAAATCCTGCTGGATTCTCGTCCTATCTTCAGTGCACTTTCCGGAGTATATGGCATCGAACAGATTCCTGCCAGCATGATTGAACGTGTGGAAGTGATGCGCGGAGGTGGTTCGGCGTTGTTCGGTTCGTCTGCTATTGCAGGTACAATCAATATCATCACGAAGGAGCCGATTCGTAATTCGGGTATGTTGTCGCATACTATTACTGGGATTGGCGACGGTGACGCTTTTGATAACAGTACAGCATTGAATGCCTCACTGGTGACGGATGACCAGCGTGCAGGTTTATATATCTTCGGTCAGAACCGTCATCGGTCGGCGTATGACCATGACGGAGATGGATATTCGGAAATACCGAAGATACACGGGCAAACGGTCGGTTTCCGTTCTTTCCTGAAGACAACTACTTATTCCAAATTGACTTTCGAATATCATCACATGGAAGAATTCCGTAGAGGAGGAGATATGCTCAACCGTCCGCCTCATGAAGCGAATGTGGCTGAGCAGACAGAGCATTCTATCAATGGTGGTGGTATGAAGTTCGATTATTTCTCGCCTGACGAGAAACACCGTTTCAATGTATTCGCATCTGCGCAACATATCAATCGCGACAGCTATTATGGAGGTGGGCAGGACCCGAATGCTTACGGAAACACTACTGACCTAAATTGGATGGCAGGCTCACAATATGTTTACAGCTTTGGTAAATGTATTTTCATGCCTTCTGATTTTACTGCCGGAGTGGAATTTAATCAGGACAAACTGGAAGACAATATGTGGGGATACAACCGTACGGTAGATCAGAAAGTAAATATCGGTAGTGCTTTCGTACAAAACGAATGGAAGAATGATCGTTGGGGATTTTTGCTCGGAGGTCGTTTTGATAAACATAACCTGATAGATCATCTCATTTTCAGTCCCCGTGCCAATCTGCGGTTCAATCCGACCAAGGATATCAATCTTCGTTTGAGTTATTCATCCGGTTTCCGAGCTCCCCAGGCTTTTGATGAGGATTTGCACGTAGAAAATGTAGGTGGTAAAGTAGCAATGATTGAACTTGCTGATAATCTGAAAGAAGAAAGATCTCAGAGTTTGAGTGCTTCTGCGGATGTTTATCGGCGTTTTGGCGCTTTTCAGATAAACTTCCTGATTGAAGGATTCTATACTAAATTATCAGATGTCTTTGCTCTTACCGACGGCGAAGTTGTAGACGGAGTTCTGATACGTACACGTCATAATGCACCGGGAGCTCGGGTAATGGGACTTACATTGGAGGGAAAAATGGCTTATCTGAATAAATTCCAGATTCAGGCAGGGGTAACTCTGCAACAGAGTCATTACAGTGAACCGCATACGTGGAATAAGGACGCACCGGCAGTAAAGAAAATGATGCGCACACCTAACACTTATGGCTATTTCACAGCAACCTATACACCGATAAAGCCGTTATCCATTGCGCTTTCGGGTACATATACCGGTTCAATGCTGGTTCCTCACGAGCCAGTCCCCGGATTCCTTGAGAACCCGATTACGGTGAATACAAAAGATTTCTTTGATATAGGTTTAAAGGCGGCTTATGATTTTAAACTTTATAAATCAATGAATCTCCAGATAAATGCTGGCATACAGAATATCTTCAATGCTTATCAGGATGACTTTGATAAAGGTGCAGATCGTGACTCTGGTTATATTTACGGCCCGTCACTGCCGAGAAGTTTTTTTGCGGGAGTAAAGATTAGCTATTAATAATGGTTTAATAATTCTTTTAAGCTCTGAAATCGTCATAAATGGGGATTGTTCGGATATAAAACAATCCCTATCTTTGTTTCGCAGAAAACGCTATTGTTTTTGTTACACAAAACTAACGAATGAGACAACTGTATCGGAATATAATAAAGTTTTTTCTGCCTGTACTATTTATTTCGTACATGGCAGGGATTACTTTGTTTACTCACTCTCATGTAGTAAACGGGGTTACAATTGTCCACTCACATCCTTTTAAGAAGGGCACCGAACACAATCACACGACAGTCGAGTTTCAGTTACTTCATCTATTGAACCAAGTGTTGGTGACAGATAGCGGGTTATTACCTATATTTGTTGTTTCCGTTTTATCATTATTATGTATTCTTCTTATTCGTCCGCAAGGTGCGTGTTATTGCCGGTCTTGTCCGGGTGTTGTCTCTCTTAGGGCACCTCCTGTCCCTTAGTCTACATTTATCGAAATTGCTATTTATTTTTAGAAACAGTACTTATTATTGTTTCCGTTTCCTTTATTACTTTCTGAATTTAAACGATTAAAAGACTAACGACAATGAAGAAATATCTATTAGTCCTGGTCAGCCTATGCTGTGTCTTATCGGCCGCATTCGCTGAGAATCCGGATTACCCTGAGCTGAAAAAATCTGATGCAAATATTATCGGTCATGTATTGGATAAAAAGACGAAAGAACATTTGCCTTATATTACAGTCGCACTGAAAGGCACTACGATAGGAACTGTGACTGATGCAACCGGGCATTATTTTCTGAAGAACCTGCCGGAAGGTAGCTTTGTTCTCGAAGTGAGTTCAGTTGGCTATAAAACACTTACTCGCAACGTTACCCTGAAGAGAGGAAAGACATTAGAGGAAGATTTTGAAATAGAAGAAGATGCGATCGCTTTAGACGGAGTGGTGGTTTCTGCCAATCGCAGTGAAACGACTCGGCGTCTGGCTCCGACTTTGGTCAATGTTGTTGATTTGAAACTTTTTGAAACGACTAATTCTTCAACTCTGTCGCAGGGATTGAACTTCCAACCCGGTGTCCGTGTAGAAACAAACTGCCAGAATTGTGGTTTCCAGCAAGTCCGTATCAATGGTTTGGACGGGCCTTATACGCAGATATTGATTGATTCGCGTCCTGTGTTCAGCGCTCTTTCGGGAGTATACGGGTTGGAGCAGATTCCTGCCAGTATGATTGAGCGAGTAGAGGTCATGCGTGGGGGAGGATCAGCCTTGTTCGGCTCTTCAGCCATTGCTGGAACAATTAATATCATTACGAAGGAACCTTTACGTAACTCCGGTCAGTTGTCGCATACCATTACTTCTGTCGGAGGAAGTTCCTCGTTTGATAATAACACATCGTTGAATGCTTCTTTGGTGACTGACGATCATCGTGCGGGATTGTATATTTTCGGACAAAACCGTCATCGGTCCGGATATGACTATGACGGCGACGGATTTACAGAACTTCCTGAATTGAAGAATCAAACAGTCGGTTTCCGTTCTTATCTGAAGACAAGTACATATTCAAAGTTGACATTCGAATATCACCATATGCAGGAGTTTCGCCGGGGTGGGGATATGTTGGACCGTCCACCTCACGAAGCCCATATTGCGGAGCAGTTACAACATTCGATAGACGGCGGGAGTTTGAAATATGATTATTTCTCACCAAATGAAAAGAATCGTCTGAGTATCTTCGCGTCGGCTGCCAATACAGACCGTGACAGTTATTACGGTCCCGGGAATGACCCTCTCAAAGCATACGGAAAGACAACAGACCTTATTGCTATGGGGGGTGCCCAATACGTACATACGTTTGATAAATGTCTTTTCATGCCTTCCGATCTCACTGCGGGACTTGAATACAACCGTGACCGGCTGAAAGATAATATGTGGGGATACGATCGTCATACGGATCAGACAGTGAATATTTACAGCGCCTTCCTGCAAAATGAGTGGAAGAATGAACGCTGGAGTATTTTGGTCGGAGGACGTCTCGATAAACATAATATGGTAGATAATATCATTTTTAGCCCACGTGCCAATTTGCGCTTTAATCCTACGCAGAATATCAACTTGCGTTTGAGTTATTCTTCCGGTTTTCGTGCTCCTCAGGCTTTTGATGAGGATATGCATATTGAAAATGTAGGTGGAACTGTTGCCATGATTGAACGGGCGAAGAATCTGAAGGAAGAGAAGTCGCAGAGTTTTAGTGCATCCGCAGATATCTATCATCGTTTTGGCGCTTTTCAGACTAATTTTCTGATAGAAGGATTCTACACAAAACTGACAGATGTCTTTGTGCTGGGTGAACCTTATAATCGTGGAGACGGTGTTCTGGTGAAATTACGTAGTAATGGTCCGGGTGCCAAAGTAGTGGGGGTAACGCTGGAAGGGAAACTGGCTTATCTTTCCTTGTTGCAAGTACAGGCAGGATTGACATTGCAGCGTAGCCGATATGATGAACCGCATAAGTGGCATGATGATGTGCCTGCCAAGAGGACGATTTTCCGTACTCCCAATGTGTATGGCTATTTCACCGCTACCTATATTCCGATTAAACCTTTATCAATAGCCTTGTCAGGTACATATACTGGTAGTATGTTTGTGCAACGCATGGATATTACAGCCAAAAATGCTGCAATGGGTGATATGCCCGAACGAAAAGCGGAAGCTGTTAAAACTCCGAAGTTCTTAGATTTGGGCGTGAAACTTGCTTATGACTTTAAATTATATAAAACAGTTGATTTACAACTTAGCGGTGGTGTTCAGAATATTTTGGAAGCCTATCAGAAAGATTTTGATAGAGGAGCAAACCGTGATTCCGGCTATATCTATGGTCCCGCACTGCCGAGAAGTTTTTTTGCAGGAGTGAAGATTAGCTATTAAAACAGTGTATAAAAGATTTGTCTCCAGATAAACATATATAAAAAACAGCTTTCATTTTTCATATCCGCAAAATGAAAGCTGTTATTATTCTAGTAAGAAGGCAGAGTCAATGATTGCAAACCTTTGTGATATCTACGGTAAAACCTTCATCGGTAGACATAAACTTACCTTTCATCTTGAGAAACTCTATAAGTTCATCAATATCCATATTTTCTGCCGAACAAGTATAGAAGCGTTGATCTTCTCCGAACTTTTCAATAATTGCCTTCTTTAATGATGATTCTGAGTAACTATTACCTTTCATCATGTGAAGGACTTCATGAGCATGTAATTGTTCCATAATCTATTTTTTTGCAAAGATAATACGGGCATATAGATTAAAACTGTAACATATGTGACAAAGGTCAATTATATCTATTAATTATGGTTTATTTATTGTTTTTTCGACCATATCTTTATCTATTCCGAATTTTTCATTTGTCTGGCATTCACCGGCAGGTTCTACGTGTACAAGAATGTCATAAACGTTATCTATGGAACTTTTTATGCTTTTTTCCACCGATTCTGCAATCTCATGGGCTTGTGTGATGGTAATTTGTGGATTAACCTCTATATCGAGGGTAATCATATAAAGATTCCCTATCATTCTTGACCTTACACGGTGCGGGTTGCTTGCGCCGGGGACTTCCTCTACGGCTTCAAAGATCTTGTTATATACATTCACATCTTTAACACCGTCCATTAGTTCGACATTAGAATCAATAAAGATACTGACAGACGATTTTATAATAAAGAGACTGATTATTAATCCTGTGATTGAATCGAGTATCGGTAGTTTGAATATAAAGGTAAAGACCAGTCCTACCAAAACTCCGGATGAAATAATAACATCATTACGCATATTGATCGCATTTGCTGTCAGTAAAGAGCTATCAATTCTCTTTCCTTGTTTATACTGATACAGGGCCAGCAAGAGCTTTCCAATGATAGAGAATACAGTAACATATATCGCAATAGCCGAAGGAACCTCTTTTGTTGCATCCGAAAAGATGTTGGCAACGGAGGATAACAACATTTGCATACCGGCATAAAATATTACGAGCGACAGGATTTTGGTTGCGATTCCTTCCGCTTTCTCATAGCCGAATACATACTTTTTTGAAGGTGGGCGGTTCATGATGCGTGCAGTGAAAATCATTACGATAGAGATGATTACATCGGTTGCCGAATCAATACCGTCACCGAGTACAGCCAAACTGCCTGCAAATAATCCGACAATGATTTTTGATGCGGAAAGTATGGCGTTGCCAATTGTACTTACCCAGGAAGTTCTGATTAATATTTTCTCTCGTGACATATAATTACTATGTTTATGAAGCGAATATATATTATTTTATAATACTGACCCTCATATTGTTCTTTTTATTATCATAATTTGATATGTGAGAGGACATGAAATCTAATAAATCACTATAATCTTTCTTTCTCCTTTTAGTAGTTTGGATGTTTTAGTTGTATTATATATAGACAGTCAATTAAAACAAGACATTAACCCATAAATAGTTAGCCTTTATGTTCAAAAAATTAAGTACCTCTCTGCTGATAGTATTAGCTTATGTTTTATACTCATGCACATCTGCCGTCAGGCAAGAGATTGCCATTTTACCTACTCCCGTTAATTTAATGGAACAGTCAGTCAGTTTTGTCTTTAGAGATGAGATGAAGAATACTTCCTGCCTATAGAGAGAAAGATTGTGAAGCCTGCTGATATTCTCAGAATGGCAATTTGTCACTCAACAAGGTAAATAGTTCTCGCCTTGGAGTATAGGCTTTGAATTGTTCTTGCTGTTGAGTCATAACGTTGCTTATTGTTAGTTTGTTGTTGAGCGAATCGTTTCTTGGTATAACAAGTTTCCATTGGAAAACGTTTCTCCGATTATCTGTCTTTTTAGAAACGATTCTGCTCGGTACAAACGACATACAAACAAAGCTTACAAAGCCAAAGTTATCTTTTAAACAGCAATCTTAATACCTCTTTTTTTGTTGCAATAGCGTTTGCATTGCTGGCAAAGATCATATCCCAGCATTGTTCCTAAAATGAAATCTTCTTCAGCTGTCAATTGATTTAAAGGACGAGTGATAATATGTCGCATAGCTTCCATACATTCGGGTTTACCAAAAAACAGGTTGATTTTATTAGTACTTATCTCCTGTATCATATAGCTGATGTTTTGGTTCTTCAACCGGCGCACGGCAAAGTCTTCATGTTCTTTACTCATTGTATAAAGTACCATGTTACGTATACCTTTCTTAAACTCATAAATATGATTGAGGAAAATCCGGATTTCACCGGGAATGATTCTTTTGGTAGCCATGATGCAAACAATTGTTTATATTAAGGTAAAGGTTAGCTTATTTCTTGTTTTACTTGTTCAGCCCATGCACTGATACGTTCCTCTGTCTGATTGTCTTCGTTGACTTCATCAATTGGAAGTCCGACAAATTTGCCGTCTACGACCGCTATGGAAGAATCGAATGTGTATCCGGCCGTATCTACTGCTCCGCAGAATTTGCAATGCGTGTCTTTCAGGTCTTCATAAATAATCCCGATGGCATCGCAGAATGTATCGCTATATGAGTCGGAATCACCGCAACCGAACAAGGCTACATATTTATGAGACAAATCGCATTTCTTTAAAACATTTACTCCGTCATACCAATCGTCTTGCAGTTCGCCGGCTCCCCAAGTAGAGCTGCCTAGCACAAGTACATCATACTCATTGACTAAAGCCTCTGTAAGTTTAGATACTTCAAAAATATGTGCGGAAGGAACATTTAGTTTCTCTGCAATTCGACGGGCGACGTCTTCGGTTGTTCCGGTTGTGGAACCATAAAATACTCCAATTTTATTCATCTTTGATATTTTTTTAATGTGATGCTGCAAAGATAGGGTACCTTGTAGAAATAGAAAATCCCTATTAATAATGGAATAATAGTCTCATTCTCATCATAAGTGGGGATAAAATAACTATGTTTTTTGATACTTTTATTTAAAATAGCTATCTTTGGGTCGATCAAAACAAACATTATATGAATATGAGAAATTTAAAGTATTTTTCTTTTGGAATCATCAGTCTGATTTTCGCTTCATGTATAGAAGAAAAAAACTTATCTATTCAGAATGAGGAAGATATGGAAAATGCAGAACTTGGTTTATCTACAGATTTTTCTCTAAAAACAGAGAGGAGCATATCTATTACTGCTACTGACGGAGAAGGAAAAACACAGAAAGGTGTAAAAATGGGGATATTTGCAAGTCAACCTTACACGGGAGAAGGAATTATCTCTGTCGAACCTATTTTTGTTGGATATACAGATGCTTCCGGTAAATTGAATGCGGATGTAGTCGTCGCCAATAATCTTTCTAAAGTCTTTGTTGCTCCACTTACTGCAGGATATGGGCAGGTGCAGGAAGTGGATGTACGGAATGTTAGCTCATTAAATTTTCGTGGAGTTGCTTTCCCGCAGGCTGCTACTGTGACTCGTGCTGCTGCAGATGAAATTCCACAGATTTTTGGTCCAATCAGCGGCCTTTATCAATTATTTATTCCTTATAAAAATGACGAAGTGAATGAGAATGGTATACCTGTTCAGGGAGGTTGCTCGTTGGTGTCAAAAGAACAACTTTCTCCGGCATTGATTAATAAGATTGATAGTTGGTATCCGGAAAAAAAGAATGTTCAGACAGCGGATTTATCAAAGAATTCTGATTTGAGAATTGTTGATGAGGACGGAGCTCAGGTTTGGGTGACTTATGTTGGAGACGGTGGTTTCTGTGTGGATAATCAAACTGTTTATAATTCATTGCTGTATTATAATTATAAAGAGGGAGATTTAAAAAGTGATGTTTATAAACTTCACATGACTATGTTACTGCCTAATACAAATCAGTTGCAATGTCCGTCAGGCTTAAAAGTTCAGTTGCTTTATTGGGATGGCTCGAAATATAGTAAGGTTTTTCCAAATGGTACACGAATCGGGTTTGCCGTTGCGCGTGCCGGATTTAAGAAAGACGGTACTGCTATAACAGATAAACTTGCATATAGTTTTAAGAATACGATGAGTCCTGCCGTTAATGGGGATGTGAATGGAATGTATTACTCTACTCCAGAATTGAATACATGGGGCAAAACTCAAGCAGTAACTCGTGAATTGGACGGCTATAATTGTTGTGTGACAGGTTTTGATATCCGTCCTTTTGGAGACAGGAAGGCTGATTATGATTTCAATGATGTAATGGTAAAGGTAACGGCTACTCCTGAAAAAGCTATTAGGCCGGGTGAAGATATTCCAGTTGATGAAGATGTGACTGTGGCTGAATCAATTCATGGTACGTTAGCTTTCGAAGATCAATGGCCTAATCCCGGTGATTATGATTTAAATGACTTTGTAGTGAACTATACATATAGTGTCTATAAAAATGTGGATAATAAAATTAACGGTATCCAAATGCGGTTTAGACCGATTGCTAAGGGTGCGGCAAGTTATACAAAAATTGGTTTTGGGATAGAACTACCGTTGGCTTCGAATGATATTGATGTAGCAGAAGTAGAGGGAGCTATTTTAGAAAGTGGAGACTCAAACGCTACTTTCATTATTTGGGAAGATATAAGTAAACCTTTTGCTGGTGGTGAAACAGGTTTTATCAATACAGAAAAAGGCTCTTCTTTTGTTTCGGCAGAAGAGTTGGTTGTGACTATCCCATTAAAAGCAGTAACTAGTAATGTTTCTATGATGAAGTTTAATCCGTTTATATTTGTCAATAAGCGTTCGCATGAGATTCATTTAACGGATTTTGCTCCGACATCAAAAATGGATATGAATTTGTTGGGAAACGGGAAAGATTGTTCGGATGTATCGAAAGGTATTTATTTCCGAATGAAAGATATGTATTGTTGGGCATTGGATTTTCCACGAACTTCTGCAGATGAAGCGGCATGGAGATATCCGAAAGAAAAATCATCAGTGGTAAAAGCTTATAAGAATTACAATAAATGGGTAACAAACAAGACAGATTTATCTTGGTTTGACTCTACTATTCCGGGTAATGTAGATGGAAGTGAATTGTATTAATCTGTTTTGATAATAAGTTAATAAATAAGGGGCTGCCTCAAAAAGCAGCCCCTTATTTATTAACTATGTTTTTTAATGGTGGAATAAACGAATTCCTGTAAATGCCATTGCCATATTATATTTGTCGCAAGTGCTGATAACATGGTCGTCGCGTACAGAACCACCCGGCTGTGCTATGTAGCTGACGCCGCTCTTATGTGCTCGTTCGATGTTATCTCCAAAGGGGAAGAAAGCGTCTGAACCCAAAGATACTCCTGTCATTGTGTTCAACCATGCACGTTTTTCTTCGCGAGTCAGTACTTCCGGTTTTTCAGTGAAAAACTGTTGCCATATGCCGTCTGCTAATACATCATCATAATCTTCTGATATGTATATATCAATCGTATTGTCACGGTCTGCACGACGGATTTTTTCAATCCAAGGCAGGTTCATCACTTTCGGATGTTGGCGTAGATACCAGATGTCTGCTTTATTTCCGGCGAGACGTGTGCAATGAATACGTGACTGCTGTCCGGCGCCAATGCCGATAGCCTGTCCGTCTTTAGCATAACATACAGAGTTGGATTGCGTATATTTTAAAGTGATTAAAGCAATAATCAAATCACGTTTTGCATCGGCAGGAATTACTTGATTCTGTGTCGGCATTTCTTTCAAAAGACTTTCGTCAATTTTCAGTTCGTTTCTTCCCTGTTCGAAGGTTATGCCGAAAACATCTTTGTGTTCAATAGAATCCGGACGATAAGCCGGATCTATTTTGATTACATTGTATGTACCTTTTCTCTTGTTTTTGAGAATTTCCAATGCTTCGGGAGTATAATCCGGAGCAATCACACCGTCAGATACTTCACGATTAATAAGGCGTGCGGTTTCTTCGTCACAGGTATCGGACAATGCGATGAAATCTCCATACGACGACATACGGTCGGCACCACGTGCGCGTGCATAGGCGGTGGCTAATGGGGACAACTTCACATCATCTACAAAATAAATCTTTTTGAGTGTATCATTCATTTCCACTGCAACGGCAGCGCCGGCTGGACTTACATGCTTAAAGGAAGCGGCAGCCGGTAGCTTGGTAGCTTCTTTTAGCTCTTTCACTAACTGCCAACTGTTGAATGCATCCAACAGATTAATATAACCGGGACGTCCGTTCAGTACTTCAATGGGGAGTTCGCCGTCCTTCATGAAAATACGGGCAGGCTTTTGGTTAGGGTTGCAGCCGTATTTCAGTTCGAGTTCGTTTGCCATATCACTTTAATTATAAATTACTAATTACAATTTAATAGCGACAAAATTACTAAAAAAAGAGTAGCCAGCCTAAACTCCTGTTAGAAATTACTAGCATATAATTAGTATTTAGTAATCCGTAATTAATTGAAATACCTATAAATGGTGATTGTATTTCCGTGAAATATTCCGTTTCTTTGCAGTATCTAAATATAAATAGGTATAAATGGATAATTTACAGAAATATAAACCAAACGATAAGATGATTGATCTTATCAGTGATAACTATTCTTTGTTGCAAGTGATGAGCCGTTTCGGACTTTCGTTGGGATTTGGTGATAAAACGGTCAAAGAAGTTTGTGAACTTAACGGAGTAGACTGTCGGACTTTTCTTATTGTTGTCAACTTTATAGCTGAAGGTTTTTCCCGGTTGGATGGAGATGACGGAGAAATTTCCATTCCAGGATTGATAGATTATCTGCGTCAGGCGCATATTTATTTTCTTGATTTCTCCCTTCCCGCTATTCGTCGTAAACTGATTGAAGCGATAGACTGTTCTCAGGATGATGTCGCTTTTCTTATTCTCAAATTCTTCGATGAATATACAAGGGAGGTGCGCAAGCACATGGATTATGAAGAAAAAACAGTGTTTAAGTATGTGGATTTACTGATTAAAGGGGATGCTCCTAAAAACTACCAGATCAGTACGTTCTCTAAGCATCATGATCAAGTAGGGGAGAAGTTGACAGAACTGAAAAATATCATAATTAAATATTGCCCTGCCAAGGCGAACGAAAATTTGCTGAATGCAGCCCTTTTTGATATTTATGCTTGTGAGGCGGGATTGGAATCCCATTGCAAGGTTGAAGATTATATTTTTGTTCCTGCCATTCTGAAGTTGGAAAGGAGGATAAGAGAAAATGAAAAATAACGAAGTTATTCGAATAGCCATTGCAGAAACTTCTGTGATTATTCGTGGAGGACTGACTGCGGCATTGAAACGTCTTCCTAATGCAAAGGTGCAGCCAATAGAGTTACTTTCTGCTGAGGCTTTGCATGATTGCTTGCGGACACAATGCCCTGAAATGTTGATTGTAAATCCGACTTTTGGCGATTATTTTGACGTAAATAAGTTCCGGGAAGAAGTATCTGGCAAAAAGATACGTTTGATAGCATTGGTCACTTCTTTTGTGGATGCTTCATTGCTAAGTAAGTATGACGAGTCGATCTCCATATTCGATGATCTGGAAACTCTTTCCAAGAAAATTGCCGGTTTGTTGGATATGTCTTCGGAAGAGGATGAAGTGGATAGTCAGGACGCACTTAGCCAACGGGAGAAAGAGATTGTGATCTGTGTGGTAAAAGGTATGACTAATAAAGAAATTGCGGAAAAATTGTTTTTATCGATTCATACAGTGATTACTCACCGGAGGAATATTAGCAAAAAATTGCAAATACACAGTGCAGCTGGTCTGACTATCTATGCTATTGTAAATAAGCTGGTTACGCTTAGCGATGTGAAAGATTTGTAACTACTGAAAGTGTTATAAAACACAAAACCGTTTGCGTACACGAAAATATTTCGTACCTTTGCAGTGCAGTTGAGAAACTGTTAGTTTATAAGGTAAAAGAAAAAGGTTAAAGGTATTAGATTTGACAATTTAAGGTATTAATGGTTTTAGTTCAATAGGAAAAGTTTTAATAGAAGGTAAAAGGATAACGATAGGTAACACGTTTTTAGGTAAAAAGAAGATTAGTTTTCAGGAAAAAAGAGGTAATGAGAAGAAAAGCCCTCAAAGGCTTTTCTGATGCGAGGCGAGTGGTTCCATAGAAGGAATTAGCTCGTTTTTTTATTTTGGGAACAGATTAACGGAGTTATGTTTCCTGATTAATAAAACCTAAAGTCTGTGTAATCTGTGCTTAAAACAAAAACAAAATCCCGACGAAATCGCTTCGGCGGGACTCTATTTCATTTTTACTTAAATGTGGCTACGTAATAAAATTATGACTAATTAATTCAATTCTGATACTGCAAAGATAAAGCGTTTCAGTGGGTGTCACAATCACCTTTATGAGGTATATTGCGTAGCTATTCTCACTATTTATAATTACCGGATACTGTTTTTTCCACCTTTTTCCATTCTTTTGTTTCAAAATCATAGGTTTTGATAACTTTTGCAGGACATCCGGCACATATAGAATAGGAAGGTACGGAATGGCTGACTACGCTTCCGGCAGCTACTACACAGTGCTTCCCTAAAGTTACTCCTGGAAGAATAACTGAGTTAGCGCCTACCCATACGTCATCTTCAATAACAACGGGCTGTGTGTTGACCCCTTGTTCGTCGATCATCTTTTTCACATCCTGATAATTATGATTGAGTCCTGTTACGGTCACATTTTGGGCTAGATTAACGTGATTGCCGATATTGACCGGACCTATAATCGTATTTCTTAATCCGACACGGGTATAATCTCCGATAGTCAAATCACCAACTGCATTATTAAGGCAGGAGAAATCTTCAACCACAGAATATTTTCCTAAAAAGAAATGGTTGAAAGGAGGAAGATCTTTGCGTACACTCCGATAGATCACAGAGCCTTTTCCGCGTTTCAGGTAGATGAAATCAAAGAGGCGTATCCACCAGTTTGGACGAGTTTTGACAGGATGCATAATAAGCCGATACACTGCTTGCTTTAAACTGGGTTTTTCTTTAATTCGTTGCTTAAATGTCTTTTTCTCCATATTGAATGTTTTTTCTTTTTGTCTTCCACCAAATAGTCCGGAATAGCCAGACTATAAGTAACTAGTAGGCCGAAGAGTATAAGCCACCAGCCGATAGATAATGCCCAGTTATATCCTGTAATCAGCAATGTCCATACACTGACGAAGATACACATTTTTAGCGGAGAAGGTATTAGATGCTGTACTATTCGGTTACAGAAATTCCAGTTTCCTTCCAAAAGCGAAGGGAAGAAATAAGAGGCTGTCTTTCGGAGGCGTCTCCTATATGGGTGAACCGGACTTGATTGACAGTATACAATAGCATCCGGAAGGTAGTCAATATATACATTCTTCCGAAATAACTTCCGTTCGATATTGGTTTTAGAGCTTCTCAGATTGTTTTGCAACCATTCCAAGTCGATAGCCATATTGGTTCCGGATAAGTTAGACGACAGTCCGAATTGTGTATTTCCAGCTCTGAAAAGGCTGTTCTTTATTTCTTTGCATATAGCACGGAAACGATTACAGAAACCTTTGCGATTTTCAATAACTGTGTGTAATTGAATGGCTTGTATTCCGGCATCATACGCATTGTAGATTTTCTCCAGAAAGAGTGGAGACAGAGAAATGGCTGTGTCTGATAAGATAAGGATCAGTTGATAGTGTTCTCTGTCAAGAGTATTGATTCCTTGATGCAAATCATTGTATGTGAAGAATTCGTAAGATTCTTCACGATAGATTACGGGAAGCGGACTTTCTTCCGGAACGAGGATAGCACAATGGTATTTCTTTTCAGCTTTTGGATAGACAATGCGCTTGAAGTGCGATGCAACTGCCAATACAAAGAGGTATAGAATAACAATCCCCACGAAGAAGAATACCAGGTCATCTATTATGTAAATGTAGGTGCTCATCGTCTGTAAAAGGTTATACGTTCTCTTTTTGAATAAATGCAGTAACTGTTTTCAGAATAATTTTGATGTCCAACCAGAAAGAGAATGTCTTTGCATACTTGATATCCAACTGTTTACGTTCTTCCGCAGATAACTTGCCGGCTTCACCTCTTTTTTCTACTTGCCATAGCCCGGTAAGTCCTGCCGGTCCCATAAAGCGGTCGATATGTTCATCACTAGTTAGTAATTCGGCTTCGTAGAGTGGGAGAGGGCGATTACCTACTATGGACATATCTCCTTTTAAGATATTAATAAGCTGTGGTAATTCGTCAATACTATATTTACGAATGAAGCGCCCTATCTTCGTTATTCTAGGATCATTTTCCAACTTGACAAAAGCATTACTTTTCTCTTTCGATTTTTTGTGAATATAATCTTCTTCGGAAATAACGAAATCATCAGATATCAGGAGAATTTCTTCTTCGTCCACTTTTTGAATTTCTTCGGTCTCTTGCTCTTCTCCCCAAATATCTTCTTCTTGTTCTTCCTCTTGCTGATACTGGTTGAGCGTATTGAAATCCTTCAAATGTTTGTCGGCATCGGTATACATGGACCGAAATTTGAGAAAATCAAAAATCAGATAATTGCTTCCTACACGTTTGGATTTGTAAATAATAGGACCTTTGCTTTCTAGGCGAATAGCCAGTGCTGTGAGTATGAGAAGTGGGGAAAGACATAACAATGCCATTCCTGAAAAGACGATATCAAAAGCTCTTTTCCATAAAGGTAGGCGGAAAGCATTCAAGTTTTGTGTCTTGAGTTGAAGTGCCTGTATCTTTTGATCTTTTCTATGTTTCAGGAAGGTTGACAGAGCCTGCAAGGATTCCGGATTCGTTTCGTATTTAATGGTATTATTTATACCGGCTTTGAGATATTCTGGGGCTTCTTCTTTAGATAAAGAATCAATGACGAGTACCATATAAAGTCCCGGGTACTTTTTGCGCATATAATGAATATTTGCAATATCTTGGGATAGATTTATCTGTTCGAAAAACAGAGCTGTATCGTATTTTTCCCGTATCTTGTCTAGTACCTTAATTGCTTGATTACAATTAGATGCTGCATAAAATACCCCTATGCTAAGTTTAGAGAATAGGTTTATAGTCTTGCTATCTTTGCCTATGTAAACAAAATATTGCATATAGAGGATCTGGTGTTAATCGATAATCTTTTTGATTCGAATTTTGAGTTCTAGTGGATTGAATGGCTTTAAAATATAATCTTCCGCTCCTTCTTCCAGCAATCTGATTCTTTCGGTTGTACTTTCTTCACTAGATAACATAACGATAGGTATTGACTTGAATAACTCGTTATTTTTCATATATCTTAGAAATTCGTCACCTGTCATTAACGGCATACGGATGTCTGAAATGATAAGATCAGGTACGTTACCTTCATTCAGCCATTCTATTGCTTTAATGGGATCTTCCAAATAGGTAAAATCATAATCCTTACCTAGGTATATACCGGCAACTTTTCCAATAGTCGCTTTATCATCGACTAGTAATATTTTTTTCTTCATACGAATAGACCTTTCTATCGCTTGCTTTGTTATTGATTTATAGATTAGCTTACTGTCACAGATTATTTATGACAGTTTGCAAATATAGATATTATTTTAGAATAATCTCTCAATATTGACAAGTAAAATTCGTGATATATATTTATTTTATCTAATAAATTTCTCAGTGCGATGTTCTAATAGAAAAACACGGATTTCATATTGATGAAATCCGTGTTATCAATAAATATTTGGTTGTTATTTGTACACTTTAGATGAATCGAATGTTTTCCACCATTCCTGATTCTTAACACCACCGCTAGTTACCCAATCTGTAAACAAGGAATAAACAGTTTTTATATTTACATACTCTAAAGCCCACTTGAAGTCAGTAGGGACCATGATTCCCCATGCCAGATTGTCTTTACTGATGTAATATTTCTTACCGGAAACAGAACTATTATCATTATTTCCTCCAAATAAATCAGTATTAGCTAGTTTGGTTGGTTGATAGCCGATAACATGAATTTCTTTACGATTATTTCTATTTCCTTCCACAAAAATGAAAACATTCAGTTTGTTGATGTTTAATTCATCCGGAGAAATCGGATTGCTGAGTTTTATGGTGAAACTGATGTTCTTAACATTCGTATTGTTTGAATGATTGGCAAAGGTGTTAATTTGTTCATACCGATCTCTTCCCAATGCTTTGTGCGCATCGTCGAATAACGGAATAACTGCATAATCTTGTCCGTTCTCAATCTTATTACTGTTCAGGTTGAAGCTTTTGATAAGAGAGTTGTCACTAAATTCAACAGGTTGCATAATTGCGCTGGCAGGAACACCGTCCAACATGATAGCAGCTCCAATACTTTTAGTAGCTCCGGTAGCGGCTAAATCGATGCTTAATTTGAATTCTTCCACTTTATTATTCTTATTGAGAGAAATCGTTCTTTCTTTGATAATCATGACTAAATCATTCATATCATAGTCTCCATATAATGGCCATTGATCTTCAAATAAATATGCATAATTATGTGTATCATCCACTATGATCGGGAATTTAGGTTCCTCTGGTTCTTCTCCCTTATTTCCTTCGTTCTTTGTTCCTGTACAAACTTCGATAGTTACTTTGGATTCTCCTATTTTTGTAATATATGCGCCGTTCTGTACATGAAAATTAGTCCAATGTGGACTTTTCTCTACATGATTATCTGATTCAATAGCCAAATTGCCGTCATAAGTAAATCCTTGACCGGCTATAATGGGAGATTTTATCATAGAGGTGTTTTCACCTTTTCCATAGAACGTAGCATAACCAGGAGGTATATCCAGTCTTGTAGTTGCTTCCAGCATAGAGCCGTTATTCAAGTTAACAACTCCGTTTTGGAACTCCATTTTAGGTGCCTTGATATATCCTTGGGTTAAGTTTAACTTAATTCCGTTTGCGTAGAAGGAAATAGTGGCTTCCATACTACAACTATTGTTGACGGTAGAATTAGTGAAACTGATCGTCTCAAAAATGATTATATTTTTGTTTGTGATAACAGCATCTGAGTTTGCAATCATTTTTTTTCCATAAATCTCTCCGTTATTTTCTAATGAGAAATTAGACGGAAGGTTAAACTCTCCTTCAAGTTCAATCTTATTGTCGTTGATAATTTGGGTATTTGAATTAATTGCTATGTCCTTGCTTGTTATAGTACCTCCGTTGTAGAGTGTAGATCCCGAATGTAATGTCATAGTGTTTGTAACTGATACATTACCCCAGTTTCTTAATGCCGCAGGTGCTCCGTTAGTAAATGATATATTTTCGGCTTCAACGTTTCCTTCATCCATGACAGTCAGCATGGAGTTTCTTATAAAAGTCATCACTCCGGATGCTTTTATTTTAGCATTGTCCATAACAATGATTTCAATACCATTCTGGAACTGGAATGTAGTCGGAATTGTCCATGTTGCATCAACGTAAACTTTGGTTTTAATCTCACCGTCATATCCGTCAAATTTGAATGTACCGTTATAGTCAGAGGTAATTTTATAGGAAGCGTCACGCAGTAAAGTTGTTCCTTGCATTTCTGTAATTTCTTTTGCTTCACTTGGTATGGAAGTATAAACTGGTTTCTCGGGTGAAACAGCTCTTGTGGTAGCGGTACGGCTCATTAACACTCTGTTTTGAACAGCAGATTCTTGATAGTAGAGTTTACAGGTAAAGTTGTCATTATCTTCTGGCACATCAAACAGATATACCTCTACACGTCCTCTGGGATCAGTCTGCTTTATATAAATACCTTTTTGCGTAGGTAGCAGAGTGATAGCAGCTGTAGCTTTAAAGTTATTCTCTTTATTTGCTGTCCTTGTAGCCAGTACAGATGCGTTTTCATTAGTAAGAGGATCTTCTGTATATATTTCTACTAAGTAGGAATATAACCCTCCTTCTTCATCTTTAACTTCGACTGTGACATTTTCTGTTTTGATTGTGCTCCAATCAAAACCATCAGGAGCAGCAAAACCGTCTCCCATTGGGTTGGACGTTTCGTAGGAGGGATCATACAAATCCTTTCCCGAGTCAACACAACTAAACAGGATACCTCCCATTGCTATTGCAATGATTGGCATGAAATGAATTGTTTTTTTCATCATAATTAATATTGCTTGATTGTTTGTAACCAAAATCTAATGCAAAAATAGCCGCATGTCTTATATTTAGGCTGTATTTTCTGTTATTTTATGTAGGAAAAACAATTGAATTTCCGTTTCGGTTCTATTTTAGCTCTAGTAGGTGCGATTAAGACTTTTTATATGATAAGAAATCCCTTGATTTTCAAATCTACAGATATATCAGATTTGAGAATCAAAGGATTATAATAATCGAATGGGTGTCTTAAGACTTGGTGATTTCTCCTATTAAACAGGAGTTCATTTTGTATCGTATATCTTTGTTGGGCAGTCCGTGTCCTAATAGAAACATTAGTTTTGTTATAGCACATTCAGGGGTACTGTCGTATCCGCTGATAACACCTGCTTCCAAGAGATGCATTCCGGTTTCGTAACGTCCCATTTCGACTGCTCCGGAAGCACATTGGGTGATGTTGACAATGATAATGCCTCGTTCAGTAGCCTCCTTTAATTGACGGATAAACCATTCTTTTTGCGGTGCATTTCCTGAACCGAAAGTTTTCATTACCACAGCTTTTAATCCGGGAACATGAAGGAGTGAAGTTACAATACTCTCTTGAATACCAGGGAAAAGGGTTAAAATAACCACATTGTTATCAAATAAGTAATGCGGCTTTAACGGCTTCGTAGGGTCTGGTTTACGAATGAGGTTGGGCTCGTATTTAATGTGTATGCCAACTCGTGCCAAAGGCGGGTAATTGAAAGAGCGAAAAGCATTAAAGTTTTCTGCATTGATTTTGGTGGTACGATTACCACGCATCAGATGATTTTCAAAGAAAATGCATACCTCCGGAACGATAGCAGTGCCATCCGGATTTTTTGCAGCAGCGATTTCAATAGCAGTGATGAGATTTTCTTTCCCGTCTGTACGCAAAGTTCCGATAGGGAGTTGGGAGCCGGTGAGGATCACAGGCTTACTCAGATTCTCAAGCATAAAACTTAAGGCGGAGGCTGTATATGCCATTGTATCTGTTCCGTGAAGGATCACAAAACCGTCGAAATAATCATAATTGTAATTGATGATTTTTACCAGTTTTGCCCAGTAAGCAGGCTCCATGTCCGAAGAATCGATAGGAGGATTAAATTGATAGGAGGAAATGCGATAGTTGAATCTTTTTAGCTCAGGAACGTGCTTGAGCAGATGATCGAAATTAAAGTTTTCTAGCGCACCAGTTTCTGGGTTTTCTATCATTCCGATAGTTCCACCCGTGTAAATTAACAAAACGGAAGGAGTTTCTGCTCTCATAATTGTTGAATTACTGTTAAAACGCTGACAAAGATATAGATTAATTGCGAATTATGGATAGTAAATGATAAATTTGTTTGTATTTTAGCGTAAAATGTTATAATATTGAATATTTATGCGGATGTATGCTAGGAATTAAAAGGAAAAGCAGAGTAAGTAGCTAAAGTAGTAACTACTTACTCCTGATTACTTCTATAAACTTACTTCAGTGCTTCTTTCAGTTTGAGAATAGCTTTTTCCGGGTCTTTTTCTTCTTCGAGCAGGGTGACGAATCGACTACCTATAATAGCTCCTGAAGCATGTTCGCAGGCAGCCTGGAAAGTTGCCTTGTTAGAAATTCCGAATCCTACCATTAATGGGTTTTTTAGATGCATATCTTCAATCTTCTTGAAGTATAACCGTTTTTGTTCATTGAAATCCTGTTGAGCTCCGGTAGTGGCTGCCGATGAAACCATATAAATGAATCCGTCTGTATGTGCATCAATCTCACGTACACGTTCTTCGCTGGTTTCGGGGGTGATAAGCATAATCACTTTAATGCCGTAACGTTCGGCAATGATGCGATAGCGTTCCTGGTAATCATGGAAGGGAAGGTCAGGAATAATAACACCGTCGATTCCGCACTCCACGCATTTGCGACAGAAATTTTCGAATCCGAACTGCATAATCGGGTTTAAATAGCCCATTAATACTAATGGGATTTTTACATCCCGGCGGATGTTACGTAATTGTTCAAAAAGTACCTTTAGGGACATTCCGTTGCGTAATGCTTGAGTTGCGGCATTTTGAATGACAATACCGTCTGCCATTGGGTCACTGAAGGGGATTCCGACTTCGATCATGCTGACACCATGCTTTTCGAGGGTACGGATCACATCGGCAGTACCGTCCAAAGTTGGATCACCTGCACAAAAATAAATGGAAAGTAAATCTTTCTTATTGCTATTGAAGAGTTGGTTAATTCTGTTCATGACTTTAAAAAATTAAATTTATCATTTTAGTTCATTTAAAAATGTCAGGATTCGTACCGGATCTTTTTTCCCCGGTTCCAATTCAAAACGGCTGTTCAGGTCGTAACCGGCGAGACGTGGATGTTTGAACTCCTTTAGTGCGTTGGCGCTGTAAGAGTTGATGCCTCCGCTAAGAAGGAAAGGAAGGAGACCGTTATAGGTATGCAGAATATTCCAGTCGAACAAGTTACCGGAGCCGCCGTATTGTTCGCATTTGGTATCGAACAGGAAAAGGTCACAGACTTTCTCATACTTATATACATTTTTCAGATCTTTCGGATGGGATATAGAAAAGGCTTTGATAATTTTTATCCCCATGGAATACAATGACCGACAGTATTCCGGTGACTCATTTCCATGTAGTTGCACATAGTTTAGTCCGAAACGGTCAGCATACATACTGACAATCTGCTTGTCTTCGTTCACAAAAACACCGACACGGTGGGTGTGGATAGGCAGATAAGCCGGAAGCTCATAGACATACCGGGGAGATTTGGGATAGAAGATAAATCCCAGCATATCTATATCTTGGAGCGATTCTATCTCCTGTATGTTTTCGGCTTCGCGCATACCGCATACTTTGATGATTTTTCCGTTGACCATAAATCTTCTGTTTTGAATAATTGATTTATTGTATAGCTTGCAGGAAATTCCCTAAGGTGTTTCCCGGTTGTGTAGTTCTCATAAATGTTTCTCCGATCAGGAATCCCCGGAATCCGGCTGTTTGCAGACGTTTTACAGTTTGCGGGTCGGAGATTCCGCTTTCGGATACCAATACTGCATCTTGGGGAAGTTGTCCGGCCAGCCGAAAAGAGTTTTCCACATCAGTGAAGAATGTTCCTAAATTCCGATTGTTGATTCCCACCATATCTATTTTCTCATTAATATAAGTTAACTCCTCGGAACTGTGAATTTCTAGTAGTACTTCCAGACCTAAATCGTGTGCTTTCTTCACAAGTTCATTGCATTTTTCCGGTTTCAAAGCAGCGGCAATGAGAAGTACAGCATCTGCACCAACAATTTTAGCTTGATAGAGTTGGTATTCGTCAATGATAAAATCTTTTCTAAGAATCGGAATATCTACCAAAGGACGTGCAGCGCGAATGTCTTTCAAGTTCCCTCCGAAAAACTTCTCATCCGTGAGGATAGAGAGCGCAGAGGCCCCCGCAGCCGCATAAGCCGGAGCTATTTCTTCCGGACGAGCCTCCTGCTTTATCCAGCCTTTGGACGGAGAACGACGTTTGAACTCTGCTATAATTCCCGGAGACGAGGAAATTAATGCCTGTTTCATGGAACGGGAAGACGGCATTTCACTAATTCCTTCCTGCAACTGCTCGATAGAAATCGCCTGTTTTTGCAGATCTACTTCAAATCGTTTATTTGCTATGATTTCGGATAATATATCTTTCATATTTTAATTATTGAGTTCAATAAACTTCTTTAATGTATTCAGTGCCCTTCCGCTTTCTAGTGATTCTTTTGCAAGAGTGATACATTCTTCAATAGTCTTTTCCGGACAAATAACATGAATGGCAAAAGCCGAATTAACTACTACTACATTTTTTTGAGCTTCAGTTGCTGTATTATTCATGATATTATCGAAAATTTTGGCAGCCTCTTTCGGTGTCTGACCGCCATCCAGGTCAATGTCCCTATAACGGGAGAATCCGAGGCTTTCGGGAGTATAAATCTTTTCGTTGTCACTCGTTGCTACCTTAAATTCATTCGTCAGAGAAATTTCATCATATCCGTCCAAGCTATGAACAACGGCAAATTTGGTTTTACTTTCCTGATAAGTATAAGTATAGAGGCGTAATAACGGAAGATTGTAAACTCCCAAAAGTTGATAAGCCGGTAATACTGGATTTACTAACGGGCCGAGCATATTAAAAAAGGTACGCACGGCAAGTCCTTTGCGAACCGGAGCGACCGCTTTTAATGCCGGATTAAACAACGGAGCGTGCAGATAAGCAATGTTACATTGTTCCATGCTGCGGCGCAACTGATCTATATCGTCGGTGAACTTTACACCATGTTGTTCCATTACGTTACTGGCGCCACTAACAGATGTTGCTCCGTAATTACCATGCTTCACGACCGGGAAACCTGCTCCGGCTACCGTGAAGCAAGATGCTGTGGAAATATTGAACGTGTTTTTCCCGTCACCACCGGTTCCTACAATATCTATCGGCGCAAATTCGCTTAAATCAACCGGAACGCGCATTTCCAACAATGCGTCGCGGAAGCCGCATAATTCTTCGACTGAGATATTGCGCATTAGAAAGACAGTGATGAGTGAGGCCACCTGTACATCGTTATATTTTCCTTGTGCGATATTTTGTAAGATAGTACGGGCTTCATCACGTCCCAGATATTGATGCTCGAAAAGCTTGTATAGAATCTGTTTCATAAATTTAATCGTTTAAGAAGTTCTTGATAATTTCTTTTCCTTGCGGAGTTAATACTGATTCGGGGTGGAATTGTATCCCGTGCACATCATAGATCCTATGGCGCAATGCCATGATTTGTCCTTCCCGGCTTTCTGCCGTTATTTCCAGACAGTCAGGAAAATCCTCCCGGCTGACCACCCAAGAGTGATAACGTCCTACGGGAATTTCTTTTCCCAGCCCTTCGAATAATACATCTTGTCGTAGGATACTGACCGGGGTCTGTACACCGTGATATACCTCTTTCAGATTCTCCAGTCGTGCACCGAAAGCCTCGCCGATAGCCTGATGTCCCAGACAGACACCTAAAATACTTTTCGTGGCTGCATACTTTTTGATAATAGGCAACAATAAACCTGCTTCTTCCGGGATACCCGGCCCGGGAGACAAGATGATTTTATCGAATCGTTCCACATTATCAAGTCCTATTTGATCGTTGCGGACTACTTCTATGTCCGTAGCACCTAATTCTTTCACTGCGTGCAATAAGTTGTAGGTGAAAGAGTCGTAATTATCTAAAAGTAATATTTTCATTTTATGATTATTGTAAAATTGTTGCTTAAACAGGTTACTTTATTTTTTCTGCTTAGTTCTTTAATTGAACGGCTAAATCAATCGCTTTTTTCAGTGCTCCCAACTTATTGTTGACTTCTTGCAATTCGTATTCATCCTGACTCCGTGCCACAATACCACCTCCTGCCTGAAACCACAATTCATTGTTGCGACTGACGAAGGTACGGATAGTTATGGCTTGATTCAATTCACCGTTTAATCCGATAAAACCGATACAACCACCGTAAGCTCCGCGATTGTGAGGTTCTATTTCACTAATTAACTGCATGGCACGTACTTTGGGCGCGCCGCTCAAAGTGCCGGCAGGGAACGTATCAATAAAAGTTTTTATCTTGTCCGCATCCTCGTTCAATTCACCACTGACACGGCTAACCAAGTGGATGACATGACTGTAATATTGTGGCTCTTTATAGAAAAGTACCCGTACATCATGACAATTACGTGACAAGTCGTTTCTGGCAAGGTCTACCAGCATAACGTGCTCCGCATTTTCTTTGGGGTCAGCCAGTAATGCTTCTGCCAGTTCACGGTCTTTCACGATATCGCCACTCCGGCGTGTTGTTCCGGCAATCGGATCGATATAAGCATGGTTGCTTTCAATCTTGCAGTGTGTTTCCGGTGAAGAACCGAAGATTCGATATCCTCCGAAATCGAAATAGAAAAGATAAGGGGAAGGGTTAATGCTGCGGAGTGCTCGATATACTTTGAAATCATCTCCGGCGTAAGGCTGAATGAACCTTCGGGAAAGAACGATCTGGAATACATCGCCACGCATACAGTGCGCAATACCTTTGCGGACGTTGGCTTTGTGTTCTTCATCTGTGATAGGGCTGGTAACGGGACCTGTCACAGAAAAATTGTAAGAAGCATAATTCCGGTTTTCAATAGCTGCTTCCAGTTCCGGCAGGCCACTTTCTTCCCCTTCGGTCAACATCTCTACGAGTGTCAATTCATTTTTGAAATGATTGAAGACAATTATGTATTTGTATAATATATATAATAAGTCCGGTGCATCATTCTGTTCATCGTGGCTCTCTTTAACGGGAATATGTTCGAAGTATTTCACGGCATTGAAAGTCGTGTATCCATAAAGTCCGCATACATTCTTATTTTCTCCGGTCACTTGGAATTGATTGATGAATCGGTTCATTGCCTTTTCTACGGTGAATGTTTTCGTCAGCGGTTCTTCCGTGCGGCTATTGTCCGGATAGTTGGCTGTGACTATACCACTGTTCACACCGATATTTGCCAGTGGACAAAGGGCGATGAATGACAGTGAATTTTCTCCAGCGTGATAATCGGAACTCTCCATTAATGCAGATTGCGGATACATATCACGCACTTTCAGATAAATGCTGACCGGAGTATGCATATCTCCCAACACCTGTTTACTGTGGGTAGTATAATTGAATGTTTTCATTTTGATTACAAATTACAAGTTACAAATTACTGTGAACTAATTGTCCTGTTTTTCTTCGTTAAAGGATAAATAAGTCTCTATATCCTTGTCGCCACGTCCGGATACAGTTAATACGACTACATCTTCCGGTTTGAATTTCAACTTTTTTAAAGCGCCAAGCGCATGAGCTGATTCCAGTGCGGGGATAATTCCTTCAAACTTAGTCAGTTCATAAGCAGCTTCTATGGCTTCGTCATCGTTTATTGCCAGAACGTTGGCGCGTCTTTGTGCGGCAAGATTCGCGTGTATCGGTCCGATTCCCGGATAATCGAGTCCGGCAGAAATCGAATAAGGTTCCTCAATTTGTCCGTCTTCGTTTTGGATAACGTAAGTACGTGCTCCGTGGATAATTCCCATTTTGCCAAGTTGAATGGTAGCTGCGGTCATTCCGGTTTCTATTCCCTTGCCTCCGGCTTCTGCCAGGACGATACCTACCCGCTCATCGTTGATATAATGATAAATAGTTCCGGCAGCATTACTTCCTCCTCCTACACAGGCTATCAGGTAGTCGGGGTAATCGCGTCCCTCTTTTTCTTGAAGTTGCTTTTTGATTTCTTCACTGATAACGGATTGCAGACGTGCCACCATATCCGGGTAAGGATGAGGTCCTACAGTAGAACCGATGATATAATAAGTGTCGGTGGGATGACAGCACCAGTCGCGGATAGCTTCGTTGGTAGCGTCTTTCAGTGTCATGTTCCCGGAGGTGACAGGGATTACGGTAGCTCCCAGCATTTTCATTTTCTCAACGTTGATGTGCTGGCGTTCCACATCCGTTTTTCCCATGTATACGATACATTCCATATTCATTAGTGCACATACGGTAGCGGTAGCCACTCCATGTTGGCCGGCGCCGGTTTCGGCGATGATGCGCTTTTTTCCCATGCGGCGTGCCAATAGAATCTGTCCGATAGTGTTGTTGATTTTATGGGCACCTGTATGGTTCAAGTCTTCCCGTTTCAGATATAATTTGCAACCATATTTTTTCGAAAGGCGCCTTGCCGGATAGAGTGGGGAAGGACGTCCTACGTAATCACGTAACAACTGTTCGAATTCTTTCTTGAATTCCTCACTCTCAAGTACTTCGAGGTACTTATTCTTCAGTTCCTCTACACATTTGTGGAGAATTTCCGGTACATAAGCACCGCCGAACTCTCCGTAATAGCCATCCTGGTCAACTAAAAAACTTTTCATAATCCTATCTATTTTTATATGTTATTTTTTTCGATGTTTGGAAACGGGCAAATAAAAAAGCCCTGCCGCAAGTTGCGACAGGGCTCTTTCAAATCTGTTATATCTTTAATGAGGTATATACATACGAGCGCTGCTCCCTTACGACTGTCGGAGTTGTAACGGACGCCACCACCAATATGTATTTACTAATATAGTTCTCATTGTCATTTGTTATTTAACGGGAGCAAATATAGACACTTTGTTTGAAACAACAAACAAAAAATGACTTTTTTTCATTTTCCCCTTCATTTTTCTGATATAGAACAATTTTCCCCCTGATCTGTTCTTATAAATACTGAATATTTAAACAGAAAACAATTATGAAACAGAGAAAAGTATTAGTAGGTATCGCTATTGCCATTTTCGTTATATTATTACTTTATTGGTTGTTGGTAGCAGAAGATATGAAACCTTGGTTGTTGGCTATGGTTCCTTCTCTTACGCAGCAATTCATAGCCTGATTCCGACAAGGTTTCAGATAATTCGTGTATATTTGCATGAAACATGAAAAGTGAATAATAACCGAAATAATAACAATAGACAAGATATGGAAAATTTTATCTTTCAAAATCCCGTCAAACTGATAATGGGGCGCGGGATGATTGCCCGATTGGCGAAAGAAATTCCGTCCGACAAACGTATCATGATTACTTTTGGCGGTGGAAGTGTAAAGAAAAACGGGGTATACGATCAGGTGAAGGAAGCACTGAAGAATCATTATACCGTTGAATTTTGGGGGATTGAACCCAATCCTGCTATCGAAACTCTCCGCAAAGCGATTGCTTTGGGAAAAGAAGAGAAGGTAGATTATTTATTAGCTGTTGGTGGTGGTTCCGTGATTGACGGTACAAAATTAATCTCTGCCGGGTTATTGTATGACGGTGATGCTTGGGACTTGGGGCTTGCCGGACGTCCCGCTACCCACACTGTACCTCTTTCCACTGTGTTGACGCTTCCCGCTACCGGTTCGGAAATGAACAATGGAGCAGTGATCTCACGTCGTGAAACCAAAGAAAAATATCCTTTTTATTCCAACTATCCGTTATTCTCTATTCTTGATCCGGAAGTAACATTTACTTTACCTCCTCATCAAGTGGCTTGTGGATTGGCGGACACATTTGTACATGTCATGGAACAGTATATGACTACTCCCAGACAAAGCCGTGTCATGGACCGTTGGGCAGAAGGACTCCTGCAAACTCTTATAGAAATAGCTCCGAAAATCCGTGAGAACCAGCATGATTATCAACTTATGGCTGACTTTATGCTTTCGGCTACAATGGCATTGAATGGATTTATAGCTATGGGAGTATCGCAGGACTGGGCAACTCACATGATAGGACATGAAATCACTGCATTGCACGGGTTGACACACGGACATACGCTGGCGATTGTACTTCCCGCTACATTGCAAGTGCTTCGGGAAGCCAAAGGAGATAAACTTGTGCAATATGGTGAGCGCGTATGGGGAATAACTTCGGGTACAAAAGAGGAACGAATAGATGAGGCAATCCGCTGTACGGAACAATTCTTCCGTTCATTGGGGTTGACTACACGCCTGCACGAAGAAAACATCGGCCAGGAGACGATTCTTGAAATTGAACGCCGCTTCAATGAGCGAGGAGTAAAATATGGAGAAAATGGAAATGTGACAGGTGCTGTGGCTCGTAAGATATTGGAAACTGCACTATAATTTCTTTTCCTATAAGAAATAATAACTGCCTTGTGACTTTTATCAGAAAAGTATACAGGGCAGTTTTTTATTGTTCAATCGTATCGTGTATTGGCACCCCAAAGCAATACGGGAATATCTTGTTTGATATTAAAATGACGTCATTTAAACCAAAAATAATTTTAATTTGTTTTCTATAAGGGGGAAGAAATATCTATATTTGTTCACTCAAGTTTTTGATATCATCGAAATAAAACATTCATTTTATTTTATTACTTATGTTGATAACCATTATTATTCTCGTTCTTTCGGCTATCTTTTTTGTAAATGGTAAAATCCGTTCGGATATTGTAGCGTTATGTGCGCTGGTTGCTTTACTTGTCTTTCAGATATTAACTCCTGATGAAGCCCTTTCGGGTTTCTCCAATTCGGTAGTTATTATGATGATCGGACTGTTTGTGGTAGGAGGTGCTATTTTTCAAACAGGGTTGGCAAAGATGATAAGTTCGCGTATTCTTAAACTTGCGGGAACGAGTGAAATTCGTCTGTTTCTATTGGTGATGTTGGTGACTTCAGCTATCGGTGCATTTGTCAGCAATACCGGAACAGTAGCGTTAATGCTTCCTATTGTGGTTAGTCTGGCGATGAGTGCCGGGATGAATCCGAGCCGCTTGCTGATGCCGTTGGCATTTGCAAGTAGTATGGGAGGCATGATGACATTGATTGGTACTCCGCCGAACCTTGTGATACAGAACACATTAACTTCGGCAGGACTCGAACCGCTTTCTTTCTTCTCTTTTCTGCCTGTTGGCATTGTTTGTGTGATTGTCGGTACATTGGTATTGATGCCGCTTAGTAAATGGTTTCTGTCTAAAAAAGGACAGAAGAATGACAGTAACCGTTCAGGAAAATCGTTAAAGCAGTTGGTCAATGAATACGGGCTTTCCAGTAACCTGTTTCGTTTGCAGGTGATAGGGGATTCCCGACTCTTGGGAAAAACGATTATTGATTTGGATATACGACGCAAATATGGATTGAATATAATGGAAGTCCGTCGTGGGGATGCATCGCAACATCGTTTCCTGAAAACTATCACGCAGAAATTTGCGGCACCGGATACGGTTTTGCAAGTAGAAGATATTCTGTATGTGACAGGAGATTTTGAGAAAGTACAACTGTTTGCTGAAGATTATCTGCTCGATATATTAGGTGACCATGCTACCGAGGAAACGAAAAATACAACTAGTTCTCTTGATTTTTATGATATAGGTATTGCTGAAATAGTATTGATGCCTGCGTCTAATTTGGTAAACCAGACAATTAAAGAAGCCGGATTCCGTGATAAATATAATGTGAACGTTTTAGGTATCCGTCGTAAAAAGGAATATCTGTTACAGGATTTGGGAAATGAGCATATTCATAGTGGCGACGTGCTTTTGGTACAAGGCACTTGGGGAAATATCGCCCGTCTTAGTAAGGAAGACTCTGATTGGGTGGTATTAGGTCAGCCTTTAGCCGAAGCTGCTAAAGTAACTTTAGACTATAAAGCTCCGGTGGCTGCTGCTATCATGGTGTTAATGGTGGTAATGATGGTATTTGATTTTATCCCGGTTGCTCCGGTTACGGCTGTTATGATTGCGGGTATATTAATGGTACTGACAGGGTGTTTCCGTAATGTAGAGGCCGCATACAAAACGATAAATTGGGAAAGTATTGTACTCATTGCAGCAATGTTGCCTATGTCGTTGGCATTGGAGAAAACAGGAGCGTCGGAGTATATATCCAATACATTGGTGAGCGGATTGGGTTCCTATGGACCATTGGCTCTGATGGCGGGTATCTATTTTACTACTTCATTGATGACTATGTTTATCAGTAATACGGCTACTGCGGTACTGCTGGCACCTATTGCTTTGCAAAGTGCTATACAAATCGGGGTTAGCCCGATTCCTTTCCTGTTTGCTGTGACAGTGGGGGCAAGTATGTGTTTTGCTTCTCCATTCTCTACGCCGCCTAATGCATTGGTAATGCCTGCCGGACAATATACTTTTATGGATTATGTGAAAGTAGGATTACCGTTACAGATTATCATGGGAATTGTGATGATATTTGTTTTACCTTTGATCTTCCCTTTTTGATTGAAAAAGAAAAAAACAGGAAGGCTGTATTGAAAAATGCAGCCTTTTTTTATTTAATATCTGCAAATACAGTTATCTTTGCACCGTCCATGACCGATGATTGAGAGGGTTGTGGATGTTTTTGCGCATAAATAAAACGAACTAAAGCATTAAGGGATTATGAAACAAAACATTGCAAAAGTATTAACCTTTTCTTTATTGGCAACTTCTGCCGTTTTTATCAGTTGTGTGGATAATGAGAAAAATCTGTTTGATGCAGAACAACTGAGACAGATTTATGAAGAAACTTTTCCGGTAAAGAATATCGATCCTGACGGAGACTGGACTATGTCCCGTAGTGTAACTGCACACGTGACGGTTAATGGAGATTTAGGAGAGGATTATCCGATACGGATATTTGATGCGAATCCTTTAAGTCCGGAAAGTAATGCCAAACTTTTAGCAGAAGGTGTTGCAAATAGAAGTACATCTTTTAATGTTGTAATGGATTGTGCTACTGCACTCGATAGAGTATTTGTCGCGCGTGTAGACAGAAAAGGACATTATCTTGTGCAACCGATCGCTATTGAAAATGAAGAGGTGAAGGCCTGTTTCGGAAATAAAGAAGGTAGTACTACTTGTTCTATCACGAGAACTATAACAGATATACCTGCTATGGCAGCTCCTTATACAGATGAGTATATTAGTAATAAAAAGGCCTATGCTACTATTATTAAGTCCGGCTGGGATCTTGGCTCTGGATTTGACCAGTATTCTGCCTATAATCTTCCTGTTTTCAAGGAAAAGGAACGTTGGTTTAAGATTCAGGAAGGGGGCTTTAGGGCAAGATTTACTACAGGAGGAACTTGGGGTGGAGCTAATGCCGTGAAAGTGATTGTTCCTGAAGGAAGTACATGGGTGATTGAAAACGAAAATCAATTCAGTGATATAACGGAGGTAATAGTTGAAAATGGCGGAAAAATAGAAATAACTAGAAATGCCAGTTTGATATTGACTCGGGCTTCTTATATAACTGTAATGCCGGGTGGTAGTATTATAGGTGAGGGAGATATTTCAATAACAAATAGTTCTACCGGGTTTAGTAATTATAATGCTGGTATGATTGATTGTTCCCGTTTAAATATTGATGGCGGTGGAAGTGGGGTTGATTTCATGAATTATGGAACGCTTAAATTGAATTCTTACAATGCATCTACAAGCGGTACAACACTGATAAATCACGGTGTTATTGAGGCTGGTAGTATTAATGGTAATAACAATACCAATGTTAAGAACGGCTGTTATATGAATGTGGCAGGAATGTTTCAGTTCGGTACACTTGTAATGGGGCATACTTCTGAAGCTATTTGTGGGGAGTTGGGTTATAACGGAAATAACAATGATATTGTGATGGAGGCACAATCAATACTGACCTGTACAGGTAAAGCTAGTCTATATAGGCATGTAGTCGGTCCCACAACGGGAACGGCTTTGTTGAGAATTCATACGATTGCTAATATTTCAGGGCTCATTGAATCAAATTCGAAAGTCACGAATAACATTATTTGTGAGATAACAGATCAGACCTCTTCTAATGAAAAAGAGCAATCACTGTGGACTCCTTTCGACTGGTTAGTATATAAAGGCTTACAGAATTCCGCCACTTATTGCAATCCGGGAAAAGCAGATTTTTTGCTTCCTGCTGATGAAGATGGGTGTATAAAAGAAGGATATGGTTCTGATGATACCCCCGATGACGTGGAGATTCGGAAAGCCGTTTATTCCTATGCTTTCGAAGATAATTATCCCAAAGCAGGCGATTATGATTTCAATGATATTGTATTGAACGTGACTTTACCCGTTGCCGGTAATGAAGTGAAAGAATTGAAATACGTGGTTGACCTTCAGGCTGTGGGTGCCATGAAGCAATTAGGTGCCGGATTAAGAATACTGGGAATAAATAAAAGTAATGTGGAAACGGTTGACTTTGGAGCCGGCGCCGCTCAACGTGACGGTTCTTTGTCTGCTTCCCGTATATTTGAAGATGCATCTTATGAGACGACTGGCAGTGAACTTGTCATTCCTTTGTTTGGAGATGCACATTCTGTATATGGATATACCGGAACACAACGTCCTATGCTGAATACTGGAAATGCAAGTACATCTCTAACAGATATATATACTCTTGAAGTGATAATCAAACTTAAAAATGCCGTATCCATTCCCAGTGTAACAAACTGTTTAGACTTCTTTATAGCATATCAGGGCACTGGTGAAAAGAGAACGGAGATTCATTTGAATCAATTTAATTCGGCAACGGCGAATGGTCAGTTGGCAGATAATAACGTGCTTGAGGTTATCAAGGTAGTCAATAATACATGGGCTCTTTGCGTTCCTGATAAATTCGCATATCCGACAGAAAGAACTGTGATAACAGAGGCGTATGCTAAGTTTGCGGACTGGGCACATGACCAGAGTACTAATACCGATTGGTATAATATGCCTTCAAGTAGTGATAAAGTGATAGAATACTAACCTTTTCTTTTAAATATAAGTCAACCGCCGGAGAAGTTTTTGTTTTCCGGTGGTTTTTGCTACGAATTAATGCTTTGATTGTAAGGTAGTAGTATTTGTTTTGCATGATTTTATTCGTCTGACAGTTGTTGAACATTCGTTTGACAACTGTTGTCTTTTCGTCTAACAACTGTCAGACGAAAAGAAGACAGCTGTCAGACGAATAAATTGTTGCAAACTGAGGTATAAATTCTTTAACTTGGAGAAGTAGAATTATGCGAAACAGGTGGTACATTCATATTCTGTGTGTACAGACTATCAATGATACCATCGGACAATCCGATAGTAGGTACAATAATACCGGTAGCTTTTACATAAGTCGCCACCTCAAGAAATATCTCTGCTGCCGGAACAATTACATCTGCCCGATCCGGTTTTAGCTTGTATTGTTTGATGCGCTGTTCGGCGGGAAGTACCTGTAATGCTAAATAAATCTCACGTAGTGACTCAACTGGTAGGAGAGAAGCCTTTTTATCCTTTTTATCCGCGAGACGGAAGAGTTTGTTGATATTTCCCCCCGAACCGATAATGCTGACAGGCGCATATTCTGTGGCAATACCAATCAGGTCAGTACGTAACGCTTCTTTTTCCTCCTCTTTCACCATGCCGCTAAGCATACGGACTGTACCTATATTATATGAACGGGAGTTTTTCAGTTCTCCGTTACTGATAAGATTGATTTCCGTACTACCGCCGCCAACATCTACATATAGATAATTCTGTCCGGAAGCAAACAGTTGCTCGATATGATTGTCATATACGATATGCGCTTCTTCCTGTCCGTCGATAATATCTACACGAATACCCGTTTTCTTGGCTATTTGCCGGACGATAGCTTTACCGTTCCGGGCATCACGCATAGCGGACGTGGCACAGGCGCGATAATCCACTACATCATATATTTTCATTAACTGCTTGTAAGCTTTCATCAGCCGGATCAGTTTCTTTTCTTTTTCTGCTGAAATAATACCTGCTGTGAAAGCGTCTTCTCCTAGCCGTAACGGGATACGGATGAGTTGCACCTTACTCATAAGTTCGGGCGCATTTTCTTCGTTTACGCATTTTATCAGTAGTCGTACGGCATTGGAACCGATGTCGATTGCTGCATAATTAACTTTCTTCATATTTATCATCATGTGTTCTTGTATTCGTTATATAATTTTTCTTGTGAACGGAAAAGCGATGCCATTTCTTCACTAAGCGGGGGAGTAAACGGAAAATTCCATATCCGGTTGGTTCCCATTCCGTCTACTATGCGTCCTTTGGCTGTATCCTGAAACCCGTAACAAACAATCCGTTTTAAATCCGCCTGTATCTCTTTGTCATAAACAGGAGCCAGTACTTCGATGCGGTTGTCCAGATTGCGTGGCATCCAATCTGCTGAACCGATATAATACCTTTCTTCTCCGGCATTAGCGAAAATGAAAATACGTGAGTGTTCAAGATAACGGTCGATAATTCCATTGATATGTATATTTTCACTGACACCCGGAACGCCCGGTACTAAAGAACAGTTGCCGCGTACAACTAGTTCTATCTTGACTCCTGCTGCTGAGGCTTCGTATAGCTTTTCGATAAGTGCGCGGTCTGTTATGTGATTTACTTTGGCAAGGATATAGGCGTCTTTTCCTTGTTCCTTGTTCTTTATCTCCTTATTGATAAGGGCAATCAACCGTTTACGCATATCATTGGGAGAAACGAGCAACTCTTTGAAATTGACGGGAGTGTATGGCTTCTCGATAAAGTCAAATACTGCATTTACTTCTCGGACAATGGGACGGTGAGTTGTCATAATGGTATAGTCGGTATACATACGTGCATTTCCTTCGTGGAAGTTGCCTGTACTGATACAGACAATATCTCCATGTCTTGTCCCGATGTGCACCAGTTTGGAGTGAATCTTCAGCCCTTCCACCCCGAAGATTACACGGATTCCTGCATCCTGCATCCTTTTACTCCAGTTGATATTTGAGGCTTCGTCAAAACGTGCCAGTAGTTCGATGACTACCGTCACTTTTTTACCGTTCTTTGCTGCGCAAATCAATGCTTTAACCACTTTGGAGTCTTTAGCTAGTCGGTAAAGCGTCATCTTGATGCTTTTCACTTCTTTGCTGATAGCAGCTTCGCGCAGTACGCGGATGAACGTATCAAAACTATGATAAGGATAATGTAGTGAACGGTCTTTCTGGTGAATCAGGGTCAGCAGGCTTTCTGTACCATTTAGTTCGGGTTTGAAAATCGGTTCCCAAACTGGATATTTCAGATGACTGTGTCCGCAGACAGGAAATTTCATCAGGTCTTTGAAATTATGATAACGTCCGCCGGCTACGCGGGTGTCGTTCTTGTCTATATTCAGCCGGTCGGTCAGTCTTTTTAGCAAGTCCCTGGGGATTTGCTCGTCATATACAAAACGAAGAGGTTCGCCTTTCTTGCGGCTTTTCACTCCTTTGGAGATTTTCTGAAGTACGCCGGTCCGCAAATCACTGTCTATTTCCATTTCAGCGTCTTTGGTAAATTTGAAGGTATATGCTTCATAATCCGTATATTTCATTCCGACAAAAATCATTGGCAGGCAGTAACGGATAACATCATCAAGAAACATTAGATAGGTCTTTCCTTCCGATTCGGGTAGTTGGATGAAGCGTCCGAATTCCCCAACGGGCAGTTGGATAACCGCGTAATCCTTCTCTTTTATTTTTCCTGCTTCATCTTTGCGGAGCAAGCGGATAGCCAGGTAAATATCTTCATCTGTCTGGTCGTCCAGCTGTCGGGGACCGTTAAGGAAAAGAGGGTTGGTGGAACCGTTCAGCTTATTACGATAGAAAGAAGTGATGAACGCTTTCTGCTCATCGTTCATTTCCGTTTCTTTGATAACGTAGATATTCTCTTTTTTCAGTTCTTCCATGATAGAAGCGAACGTTTCTTCAAACTGTTCATAGTAACGGTTGTGCAGTTTACCTATCTGTTTCAGTGTGTGCGCAGCGATTTCCTGTTCTTTCTGTATATTCTTGTCGTCATACTCTATAATCCGGTTTAAGGTAGCGACACGGACGCGGAAGAACTCGTCAAGATTGTTCGAATAGATGCCAAGAAAAGTCAGCCGTTCCAGTAAAGGAACTTCCGGGCGGGCAGCTTCGAGTAAGATACGTTGGTTGAAATACATCCAACTGATGTCACGCTCAACATAAGGGCACTTCTTTCTTGTTTCGCTTGGTTTCATGATGAAGAATCTATTTTTAATTTTCTGCAAAAGTATCTAAGTGAGATGTAATAGCTATAACGATTTTGTTACGAACTTATTACAATGTTTATTTGTTATTTTTATATATCAGTAGAAACACTTATATTCGCAAAAGTATTGAAACAGACTTGGTTAAAAAATATAGAATTTATGAAAACAATGAATTATTCCCTTATTCGTATTCTCTTTGCATTAGTGATTGGTCTGGTGTTGGTGCTATGGCCTAATACAGCTGCCAGTTATATCGTTATTACGGTTGGAGTTGCCTTTTTGATTCCCGGTGTTATCAGCCTTTTCGGCTATTTCGGACGTAAGAAATCCGAAGACGGAGTTTCGCCCCGTTTTCCGATAGAAGGAGTCGGCAGTCTGCTTTTCGGACTTTGGCTGATTGTAATGCCCGAATTTTTTGCAGATGTCCTGATGTTCTTGTTAGGTTTTATCCTGATAATGGGAGGGGTGCAGCAGATAGCTTCCTTGTCAATGGCTCGTCGTTGGACACCTGTTCCGGGAGCATTTTATCTGGTTCCCGCTTTGATTTTAATAGCGGGCATCGTTGCTTTATTCAATCCGACAGGAGCACGTAATACAGCGTTTATAATTATTGGTATCAGTAGCTTGGTATATTCGCTTTCTGAATTGATAAACTGGTTTAAGTTTGTACGTTGCCGTCCGAAGAACCCGATATCACATCACGATGAGGATATTGAGGATGCGAAGATTATTGAATAAAATAAGAAAAAGAAGAGGGCTACCTCACGGTACCCCTCCACTGCAAACTTAAAACAACCAACAAAAGAAATAGATCATTTCTACTTTATGTCCGATGAAAACTTCTTCATCGGACATTCTCTTTTTCTATCTTACAAATAATAGTTCTCTGTATTTCGGAAGTGTCCACATCTGGTTGTCAACGATAAGTTCCAACTTGTCGATGTGATAACGAATTTCTTCCAGTGCCGGAACAATCGTGTCGTGATAAGCAATGGCTTTTTCACGTTCGCTTTCAATCTTGTTCGCCACTTTACGCGCTTCTACCATTGCGTCTACATGCTCTTTGATGAAGGCTGTACGGTCTGCAATTTCTTCGATAAGTTCCAGATTCTTTGCTGATAGTTTCGCCGCTTTTTCTGCCGGAAACAGGGATTGCATTTTATAGACGTTATTAATCAAATCCGTCTGATACTGGGTTGCAACCGGTATAATGTGGTTCATAGCCAAGTCACCCAATACACGGGCTTCAATCTGGATCTTCTTCGTGTAAGTTTCCCATTTCACTTCATTGCGTGCTTCCAACTCTTTCTTTGTCATTACACCGGTAGCTTCGAACATGGCAATTGTTTCCGGTTTCAGGTAGTTGTCGAAGATAACGGGAACACTCGTTTCACAATCCAGACCACGGCGTGCAGCCTCTTCTTTCCATTCGTCACTGTAGCCGTTGCCGTCGAAGTGAATGGCTTTACATTCTTTGATATATCCGCGAATGATTTCAAGGATAGCGGAAACTTTCGGTTCTCCTTTTTCAATTAGAGCGTCCACGTCTTTCTTGAACTTCGCTAACTGGTCTGCTACTGCGGAGTTCAGCGCAATCATTGCAGAGGCGCAGTTTGCTTCGGAACCTACGGCACGGAATTCGAAACGGTTTCCGGTGAAGGCAAAAGGAGAGGTGCGGTTACGGTCTGTATTGTCAATCAACAATTCCGGTATCTGCGGAATATCCAGTTTCATTCCCTGTTTGCCGCTAAGGCTGATTAAATTGTCTTTTGTGCTGTTTTCAATATGGTCTAATACTTGCGATAACTGCTTTCCGAGGAAAGAAGATATGATTGCGGGAGGTGCTTCGTTGGCGCCTAAGCGGTGGGCGTTGGTTGCACTGGAGATAGAAGCCTTCAGTAACCCGTTATGATGATAAACTGCCATTAACGTATTTACTACAAATGTCACGAAACGCAGATTGTCTTCCGGTGTCTTCCCCGGTCCCATTAATAAGATTCCCGTATCAGTACCCAATGACCAGTTGTTGTGCTTACCGGAACCGTTGACACCTTTAAATGGTTTTTCATGAAGTAATACACGGAAACCGTGTCGACGGCTTACCTTGCGCATCAATGACATAATCAATAAGTTATGGTCATTTGCCAGGTTACATTCTTCGAATATCGGAGCTAACTCGAACTGATTAGGAGCAACCTCGTTGTGACGGGTCTTTACGGGAATACCCAATTTCAGAGCTTCAATTTCGAGCTCTTTCATAAAAGCAGCTACACGGGTGGGGATAGCACCGAAGTAGTGGTCTTCCAACTGCTGGTTTTTAGCACTGTCATGTCCCATTAAGGTACGTCCTGTCATTAATAAGTCAGGGCGGGCAGCATATAAACCTTCATCAACTAAAAAATATTCTTGCTCCCAGCCAAGGTAGGCAACCACTTTTTTCACTTCCGGATTGAAATAATGGCAGACGTCTACGGCTGCTTTGTCTACTGCACGTAATGCTTTCAATAATGGAGCTTTATAGTCAAGGGCCTCGCCGGTGTATGCAATAAACACAGTCGGGATACAAAGAGTATCATCTACAATGAATGCAGGAGATGAAGGGTCCCAGGCACTATATCCACGGGCTTCAAAAGTATTACGGATACCTCCATTCGGGAAAGAGGAAGCATCCGGCTCTTGCTGAACAAGTAATTTGCCCGTAAATTCTTCCATCATGCCACCTTTACCGTCATGTTCAACAAAAGCATCATGTTTTTCTGCCGTACCTTCGGTCAGGGGTGCAAACCAGTGGGTATAATGAGTGACACCCATTTCGATAGCCCATTTTTTCATGCCGACAGCTACTTCGTCAGCAATGCTACGGTCTAGCGGAGCACCATTATCAATAGCATCAATCAGTGCATTATACACTTTGCTGGGAAGGTATTTAAACATTTTTTCCTTGTTGAACACATACTTGGCGAAATATTCCGACGGACGTTCAACAGGAGTTGCTACCTCAACCGCTTTCTTCTTGAAAGCAGTCTCTACTACTCTGAATCTTAGTTTTGACATAATACCTAATTTGATTTGTTGTTAAATATGTTAGAGTAAATAATTACGTTCTCTTATATGGTTAGTTGTATGCTGATTCTCCGTGTTCGTAGATATCCAGCCTTTCTTCTTCAACTCGTGCCGGAACGCGGAGTCCGTGGACTTTGTCGAGCACTTTGAAGATGATGAATCCCATACCTGCTGCCACCTCTTACATCATAATAAGAGAACCATTCTATGTCTGCTCAAAGCCAGTTCTTTATTCTTCTCATGGCTTCAATGCAGTCGTTACGTTCACCGAATGCCGTCAGACGGATATAGCCTTCGCCGCTGGGGCCAAAACCTACACCGGGAGTTCCGACTACGTTGGCCTCATACAACATCTGCTCAAAGAACCGCCATGAAGAAAGGCCATTCGGGGTTTTCACCCATAAATAGGGAGCGTTGACTCCTCCGTAAACTTTCAATCCGCTAGCTTCCAGTCCTTCCTTCATGATTCCTGCATTGGTCATATAATAGTTAATCGTTTCTTTAATCTGTTCCTTTCCTTCTGCGCTGTAAACTGCTTCTGCCGCCCGTTGAGTGATATAGGAAGTGCCGTTGAACTTAGTACATTGGCGGCGGTTCCACAGTCTGTTGAGTGGGATTCTGTCTCCTTCGAGTGTTGCGGCGGTAAGTTCTTTGGGGACTACAGTGTATCCGCAACGCACTCCGGTGAATCCTGCCGTCTTCGAAAAACTACGGAACTCAATGGCGCACTTCTTGGCTCCCTTGATTTCATAAATAGAGTGGGGGACATCCGCATCCTGAATATATGCCTCATAAGCAGCGTCGAACAGGAGTAACGTGTCATTTGCCAAAGCGTAATCTACCCATTTCTTCAATTCCGGTTTTGTCAGTGTAGTGCCAGTCGGGTTATTCGGATAGCAGAGATAGACAATATCTATCCGTTTGTCCGGAATTTCGGGTATGAAGTTATTTTCACTTGTGCAAGGCATATAAGTTACATTACTCCACTTACCTGTTTCTTCCTCTAATACTCCGGCACGTCCGCACATGACGTTACTGTCTATATAAACCGGATAAATAGGGTCTGTGACGCCGACACTGTTGTCATGACGGAGAATATCTCCGATATTTCCAGTATCGCTTTTTGCTCCGTCGCTGATGAATATCTCTGAAGCGGAGAAATGAATACCGCGCGGAGCAAAGTCATTTTTTATAATTGCTTCAATTAGAAAATCATATCCCTGTTCAGGACCATATCCGCGGAATGTATCCTTATCGGCTAGTTCTTCTACTGCTTTGTGCATTGCTTCGATACAAGCCTTGGGAAGTGGCTGAGTAACATCGCCGATACCTAGCCGGATGATGTCCTGCTTGGGATGCGTTATCCTAAAAGTATTTATCTTTTTTGCTATATCCGAGAATAAATAGCTTCCCGGTAATTTTAAAAAGTGTTCGTTTACTAATGCCATGTGGTTATTGTTTTAAGTTTCTATCAATTATTATTATTAATTCTTCATTTTCAACCCCTCAACCCTCGATTTCTTCAATTTCTCCGTCAAAAACTTTAGTTGCCGGTCCCGTCATTAATATATGGCCCGAGGCTTCATCCCATTCAATGGTGACTGTACCACCGTCCATTATTATATCGCTTTTTCTTCCTGTAAGCTCGTTGATGAAGGCTGCTACTGCGGTAGCACAAGCACCTGTCCCACAGGCTTGAGTAATTCCCGAACCTCTTTCCCATACTCTCATCCGTATAGTATCTTTGCAGACAATTTGTGCAAACTCTACATTGGTTCTGTCGGGGAAAAGATGATGATTCTCCAATTCAGGGCCGATTTCCGGCAAATTAATCTGGGTAATATCATCCACGAAAGTAACCAGATGAGGATTTCCCATTGATACTCTGGTTGATCGGAAAGGATATTTGTCCTCAAAATGAACTTCTCCTGTTTCTAATGGACTGCCCATATCTACTGTGACTGCTGTAACTGTTTTTCCTTCTACATGAAGTTTCAGAATTTTAATTCCCGACAGTGTGTCCAGAGTGATTTCTGTTTTATCAGTCAAGCCATATTCATATACATATTTGCCTACACAACGGCTTCCATTACCACACATCATCGCTTCCGAACCGTCTGCATTGAAAATACGCATACTGAAATCAGCCTTATCAGAGTTTCCGATCAATATAAGTCCGTCACTCCCAATTCCTGTATGGAACTTGCTCCATTCGATTGCTTTCTTTTCAGGAGCTGCTATCGGATAGTTGGTAGTGTCTACATATATGTAGTCATTTCCTGCTCCATGCATTTTAGTGAACTTAATCTTTTTTGTCATTTTGACTTGTATTTGCTGGTTGTTGTATCCTTTTGTTTTATTACAACGCAAAGGTATGACTTTTTGCTTTATGTTTTATTGAAATATATATCTAATCTCTATTTATTTTATGTAAACTTTCAATTGTTTCGTATATAGCTATTTTTGGTTATAATCTGAAATTATATATATGTGTATATTGATAAACTGTTATTTAGGTGAATTGTTTTGCATATACTTTCATAATATATAAAGAATAATTAGCCTTGATAATCTTTAAATTTAGTCATAAGAATAGGAAAAAACTCCTTCTTGTTTTGACGAAATGAAAGCGGATAGCTTTATTTCACTATCATATTGCTTGCCGGATACTCTGAAGAACCTTTTCCCGTATTCATTGTTCTAGCACTATATTAATATAAAAATGTAGAGATATGAATATAGAGAAACAATTAGAAACAGCAGTACGAACCAATCATTTGGTATTGGTTGTATTTTATGCGGACTGGTCGCCTCATTACGAATGGATAGGGCCGGTACTCCGTACTTATGAGAAGAGGACAATCGAATTAGTACGAGTAAATGTTGGAGAAGATAAGGCAATAGCCGATGCGCATAACATAGATACTATTCCGGCTTTTCTTTTATTACATAAGAGAAATGAACTCTGGAGACAAGTTGGGGAGTTGACAGTGGAAGAACTGAAAGATGTATTAGATGATTTCAAGTGATCGGACTGTAATCTTTTATAGGTATGCATAGAAATATCAATTTCTTCCTCAATTAAAAATAACGAAAAATGTAGTGTATTGATAATTAAGTTCTTATATGTTTGCATTTTTCTTTAAAAGAAACCATACGTTTGACACCGAGAAACAGCCCGTTCCTTTTAAAGGAACGGGCTGTTTCATTAATGTTGAAGGATAGAGTATTGAATGTGTATGTTTTATTTATTCTTTTTTAGTTCTTCCAACAAAACAACCGGCTCATTGGTCGTAATGAAATCTACTTTCTGTTCAATTAACCACTTCATTTCTTCGGTTTCGTCCACTGTCCACACATTGACTTTCAGACCAAGGTCATGAGCTTCTTTAATCCATTCGGGATGTTTTTTAATCACTCCCATGTGATAGTCAAGACCCGTAGCCCCGAGTCCTTTTAATTCTTTCGGAGATAATTCACCGTTCAGATAGAATACCGGAGTGCCGGCAGGTGCCAGGCGGATAAACTCTTTCATGGCATGCAATGAGAAAGTGATATATTCCATGCGGCTCTCTAATCCCATTTTTTTCACCGTAGCCAGAATTTCCTGAACGGCTTTGGTCTCGCGCTTTTTGCTGTTAAGTGCTTTCAGTTCAAGTATCAGTTTAGTATTATGTTCTTTTCCGACTTTTAAGTACTGCTCCAGACTTGGGAGGTTTTCTCCATTTGATAATTTCAACCCAGTGAGCGCGTCTCCTTTAGAATACTCCATAGGTCTCATTTTGTACACAGGATCATGATTGACTACTAACTTGCTGTCTTTAGTAAGCCAAACATCAAATTCTGAACCATAACAACCGATAGAGTCTGCTTTTAGAAGTGATGTAATACTGTTTTGTGATGATCCCGGGGTTTTCCAGAAACCGCGGTGAGCAATTGCTTTTGTCTGCGCCTGCATACAACATGCAGCCATTAAAAGGGCGGAACCTATCATCATTTTTTTTAAATTCATTCGTTTTATCTTTTAAAGGGTTTATATAGGTTTAATTGGGTTTGGCTTCAAAATTATAAAAAAGAAAACGCAAATTAGTCAATTATATGCTAATCTGCGTTAATCCTTGGGATTTAGAATCGAAATACTACAAAAAAGTAACAGAAATAACCGATTCTGTGATTCTTTCTGTCGTCAGTTAAGTATAGGCTTCTTCATGTATTCCTTTTACTGCGCGTCCGCTCGGTTCATTCAGGTTCTTGAAGGCGATATCCCATGCCAGCGCTTCTGCTGTAGAGCAGGCTACGCTGGGAACACTGGGTACACTGCGTGCTGCACTTTCGCTGGGGAAATGTTCTTCAAAGATACTGCGGTAATAATATTCTTCTTTATTTTGTGGGGTATTGATAGGGAAGCGCCCGGCCGCGTTTTCCATTTGTTCATCACTTACGGCAGCAGTGGTTATTTCTTTTAACGTATCAATCCAGGAATACCCTACACCGTCACTGAACTGCTCTTTCTGTCTCCATGCCACGCTTTCCGGTAGCATATCGGCAAAGGCTTCGCGTACGATTCTCTTTTCAATGTTTTTTCCGGGACACATTTTGGCTTTCGGATTCAACGTCATTGCGACATCAAGAAACTCTTTGTCTAAGAATGGTACACGTCCCTCTACACCCCAAGCTGACAAACTTTTATTAGCACGAAGACAGTCATACATGTGTAATTTAGAAAGTTTACGTACTGTTTCTTCATGAAATGCTTGTGGGGTGGGAGCCTTATGGAAATAAAGGTATCCTCCGAAAACTTCGTCGGCACCTTCTCCGCTCAGCACCATTTTGATTCCCATGGATTTAATGACACGTGCCAATAGATACATAGGAGTGGAAGCCCGTACGGTAGTTACATCATACGTTTCGATAAAATAGATAACATCACGGATCGCATCTAGTCCTTCCTGCACGGTGTAGTTTATTTCGTGGTGTACGGTACCGATATATTCGGCAACCTCACGTGCTTTTATCAAATCGGGTGCACCTTTCAGACCGATAGCAAAGGAGTGAAGTTGAGGCCACCATGCATCGCTTGCTCCGTCTGTTTCTATACGTTTGGCCGCATATTTCTTGGCAATGGCGGAGATAACAGAACTATCCAAGCCACCGGAAAGAAGTACTCCGTAAGGCACATCACTCATTAATTGGCGATGAACGGCATCTTCTAATGCTTCTTTCACATCGCCGGCTTTCGCATCGTTGTCTTTTACAGTTTCATATTCCGTCCAGTCGCGTGCGTACCAACGTTTCATTTGCCCTTCCTTGCTGTAATAGTAATGTCCCGGAAGGAATAATTCATACTCATCGCAAAATCCTTCAAGAGCTTTCAGCTCGCTGCCGAAATATATTTTCCCGTCTTTGTCCCTGCCTATATATAAAGGTATGACGCCAATTGGGTCACGGGCAATCAGAAATTCATCTTTTTCTTCATCGTAGAGAACGAATGCAAAGATTCCGCTGATATCTTCCAAAAAGTGAATGCCTTTGTCTTTGTAAAGGGCAAGAATAACTTCACAATCACTTCCCGTCTGAAAATCATATTTTCCGGCATATCGGGTACGGATTTCCCGGTGGTTATAGATTTCACCGTTTACGGCAAGTACTTGTTTCCGGTCGGGAGAGTACAAAGGCTGCCCTCCACTTTGCGGGTCGACAATTGAAAGGCGTTCGTGTGCCAAAATCGCACTTCCACCTACATAGATACCACTCCAGTCCGGTCCGCGGTGACGGATTTTCTGAGCCATTTTCAATGCTTTATCTCTTAGCTCCTTGGTTTGAGCTTTTATATTGAGTATACCTGCTATTCCACACATAACTTTAATTTTTAGTTGTTAAATAAGTATCTATTTCCGCAGCCGTCTTTCGTCCTCCTGCCATGGCGCGTACCACCAGACTGGCTCCGGTAGCAGCATCTCCGGCAAGAAATACATTATCGGCAAAATTCGGTTGTTCCGGTTTTAAGAATCCCATGGCCAGCAATACCATATCTGCCTCGATCACCTCTTTTTTTCCGGTAGGTTTCAGTGTCGGACGTCCTCCGTCTGTTGCCGGAATCCATTCTACTTCTTCCACTTCCACACCTGTTACGTTCCCATTTTTTCCTAGGAATTGATTGGAAGTGAGGCACCAGCGGCGTATGCAACCTTCTTCATGGCTGGAAGTAGTCTTGAGGACTACCGGCCACTGCGGCCAGGGGGTAGACGGGTTATGTCCCACGGGTGGCTGGGGCATGATCTCAATCTGCGTTACGCTGGTTGCTCCTTGGCGCACACTAGTTCCGATGCAATCCGACCCCGTATCTCCACCACCAATGACAAGTACCTTTTTGCCCTTGGCATTCACTAATTTATCTTTGGAGAAAGTTTGTCCTTCCAGAATCCTATTCTGTTGGGCCAGCATTTCAAGTGCAAAGTAAATACCTTTCAAATCCCGTCCCGGAATACTTAAATCGCGTGCTGCCGGTGTTCCCGTACAGATGCAGTAAGCGTCGAATCCCTCAGGTAAATGATTGACGTCAATTTCTACTCCCATTTCAAACTTGATTCCTTCCGCAGTTAAGATATTCATGCGCCGGTCAATCACATTCTTATCCAGTTTAAAATTGGGAATACCGAAACGTAGCAATCCGCCGGGAGCTTCGTTCTTATCAAATAAGGTTACTGAATATCCTTTTAGATTGAGTTGATTGGCCACGACCAGTCCGGCAGGACCGGCACCAATAACCGCTACTTTCTTTCCGTTTCTTTCCGGGGTCTGTATTTGTATATATCCTTCACGAAAAGCTGCTTCAACGATAGCCGCTTCGTTTTCGCGAATCGTCACAGGTTGGTCACATGAAAGTTTTAGTACACAAGACTTCTCACAAAGGGCTGGACAAATACGCCCCGTAAATTCAGGAAAGTCACAGGTGGACGATAGGATTTCGTATGCCTCTCTCCATTTCCCTTTGAATAAAGCGTCCTGCCATTCCGGTTGTTTATTCCCTATCGGGCATGCCCAGTGGCAGAAGGGTACGCCGCAGTCCATACAGCGAGAAGCCTGTAACTTGCGGCTGTTTGTATTCAATGTTTGTTCTACCTGACTGTAATCAGTGATTCGTTCGTTCACAGGGCGGTATCCCGCTTCCTGTCGAGGTATATTTAAAAAAGCTCTAGGATCTCCCATTTTCTTTAAGTTTTAAGTTTAATTTTAGTCCCGCATGGAAACCTGACTCAGGCATCTTGCCGGTTGTCGGTTAATAGTCTCTTTGCATATCTGCAATCTTTTGTTGTAACTTTCTCATTTGCTCTTCCTGAAGCACTTTTTTGTACTCGATAGGCACTACCTGGATAAATTGATCGACATAATGATTCCAGTCATCAAGCATGGTACGTGCCAGTTTCGAACCTGTATATAAGTAATGTTGACGAATCAGTTCGTGTAATTCTTTTCGGTAACTGGCTTCTTCAATCAGTGAAAGTTCTACCATTTCCATATTGCAGAAATAGTCAAAGTTTCCTTCCTTATTCCATACATACGCTACCCCACCACTCATACCGGCAGCGAAGTTGCGTCCTGTCTGTCCGAGAACCACCACACGTCCTCCAGTCATATATTCGCAACAATGATCGCCTACACCTTCTACTACGGCTACTGCACCGGAATTACGTACAGCAAAACGTTCACCTACACGTCCGTTGATATACACTTCACCACTTGTAGCTCCATAAAGTAACGTATTGCCTGCAATCGTATTCTTTTCAGCTTCGAAGTTGCTACGGATAGGAGGGAGTACGGCAATACGACCACCGCTTAACCCTTTTCCCAGATAATCGTTAGCCTCGCCTTCCAGTTTGAAATTAACTCCCGGTACTAAGAATGCACCGAATGACTGACCTGCCGAGCCTTTGAATTTCACGTTCAACGTATGTTCCGGTAATCCTCTTTCTCCATACTTCTTGGCGATGACGCCGGAAAGCATAGCGCCGATAGCACGGTCGGTATTAGCTATCGTATATTCCAGAGAAATCTCTTTCTCATGTTCAATAGCCGCCTGAGCTGCATCAATAATCGTCACATCCTTTACAGTAGAAATAGCATGGTCCTGGTCAATGACGTGGCGGATAGCTGCACTATTGTCAATGCGTGTCAGTAATCTTGTGAAATCAATTAATGCGTGCTTCGGATTCGGGTCGTCCGTCCCCGATTTACGTTCAATCAAATCAGTCCGTCCGATGATGTCGTCCATTTTTGTGAATCCCATTTCAGCCAGATATTCCCGGACTTCCTGTGCCAAGAAAGTGAAGAAATTTACTAGGTATTCGCTACGGCCATGGAAGCGTTTGCGCAGTTCCTCATTCTGGGTGGCAACTCCAACCGGACAAGTATTTTGATGACATTTCCGCATCATCACGCAACCTAGTACGATGAGGGCGGAAGTGGCAAAACCGTATTCTTCGGCTCCCATTAATGCCATTAGGATAATATCTCGTCCGGTTTTTAACTGGCCGTCGGCTTGCAGTACTACTTGTCCGCGAAGTCCGTTCAAGACTAATGTCTGCTGTGTTTCGCTTAATCCCAGTTCGGGAGAGATACCTGCATAACGGATAGAAGAAGCGGGCGAAGCCCCTGTACCGCCTTCCGCTCCGGAGATCACAATCAAGTCCGCTTTCGCTTTTGCCACACCGGCAGCAATTGTTCCAACGCCACTTTCCGCTACCAGTTTCACGCTGATTTTTGCTTGTGGATTTATGTTCTTCAAATCAAAAATCAGTTGAGCCAAATCTTCGATAGAATAAATGTCGTGGTGGGGAGGAGGAGAAATCAGCGAAATTCCCGGAATAGAGTGACGTGTTTTGGCAATCACATCGTTCACTTTGAATCCGGGAAGTTGTCCGCCCTCGCCCGGTTTGGCTCCTTGGGCAATTTTAATCTGTATTTCATCTGCATTTACCAAATATTCTGTCGTCACGCCAAACCGGCCGGAAGCTACTTGTTTAATAGCACTTCGCATGGAATTTCCATCAGGTAACGGCTGGAAACGGGCAACATCTTCACCCCCTTCACCCGTATTGCTGCGTCCGTGGATCCTATTCATGGCAATAGCTATTGCTTCATGTGCTTCCTTGCTGATAGAGCCGAAAGACATGGCACCCGTAACGAAGCGGCGTAAGATGCTTTCCACCGGTTCTACCTGTTCGATAGAAATCGGATTACGACGGAAATTTAAGAAATCGCGCAGGAAAATAGGTTTTTCCTTTTCATCTACCAAGTGAGTGTATTCCTTAAATTTCTTGTAACTACCCAAACGGGTGGCCAACTGTAATGTACTGATTGTTTCAGGATTCCAGGCATGTTTTTCTCCGTCTTTACGGAAAGAATACAAACCTTTATTCGGTAATAATCCGCCTGCCTCTGCTGCAAATCCTTCATTATGGAAAGCAATGGCGTCTCTAGCTACCTCCTCCAATCGGATACCTCCAATCGGTGAACCTAGTCCTCCGAAATATGCTTTGCTCAGTTCTTCACTCAAACCGATAGCTTCAAAGATTTTTGCTCCCCGGTAAGAACGGATCGTAGAGATACCCATTTTACTCATAATCTTGAAAAGTCCCTTGCAGATTGACTTGATGTAGTTTTTCTCTGCCGTGGCATAATCTAGTTGGATATCTTTGTTTTTTACCAACTTATCAAGAATAGCAAAAGCCATGTATGGATTTAGGGCGCTTGCTCCGAATCCCAGCAATAATGCAGCGTGCATCACTTCACGTATTTCACCGCTTTCCACAACCAGCGCTGTCTGTACGCGTTTCCCTACAGAAATTAAATGATGATGAACGGCACTCACTGCCAGAAGTGAAGGAATCACTGCATGAGTGGCATCTACATTCCGGTCTGTCAGGACGATATAGTTTACTCCTTCTGTTACGGAGGCCTCCGCCTGTTTGCAAAGTTCGGTCAGTGCTTCCTGTAATCCAGCTTTCCCTTTGGCTACTTCAAACAACATCGGCAGTTTGACAGTCTTAAAACCTTTATAGCGGATATTGCAAAGGATATCCAGCTGTGTATTGCTTAGGATCGGGTGATTCAGACGTACCATTTTACAATGGCTTTCACTAGGTGTCAGAATATTCATACCGACTGCTCCGATATATTCCGTCAATGACATCACCAATTCCTCGCGTAGCGGGTCAATTGGCGGATTTGTCACTTGGGCAAATTGCTGGCGGAAATAATTGTAAAGCAACTGCGGCTTGTCCGAGAGTACAGCCAGCGGAGTGTCGTTACCCATTGAATGAATCGGTTCGGCTCCGGTACTTGCCATGGGTATAATCAGTTTCTCGGTATCCTCCTTTGAGTAACCGAAAGTACGGAGCATCCGGTCGTAATTCTCTACATGATGAGGCATTTTGCGTCCGCTTTTCAATTCATCCAGTTCGATACGGTTTGTAGACAACCAGATACGGTACGGTTTTGCTTCCGCCAGTTGTTTCTTCAGCTCACCGTCATAAAATATTTCGCCTTTTTCCGTATCAACCAGTAGAATTTTACCCGGTTGCAGCCGTCCTTTCTCTTTGATATCTCCCGGTTCGAAATCCATTACACCGACTTCTGAGGCAACCACCATCATATCATTTTTGGTAATCAGGTAACGGGCGGGGCGCAGACCGTTACGGTCGAGCATACCACCGGCAAAGCGTCCGTCGCTGAATAACAAGGCAGCCGGTCCGTCCCAAGGTTCCATTAGTATGGAATGATATTCATAAAAGGACTTCAAATCTTCACTGATAGGGTTCTTCTCATTGAAAGACTCCGGCACAAGCATTGCCATTGCGTGAGGCAGGCTCAATCCTGACATTACCAAAAACTCCAGCACGTTGTCCAATGAGGCGCTATCACTCATGCCCGGCTGTATAATCGGACGGATCTCTTTGATATCCCCGAGAGTGGGAGAGGAGAGTACACTTTCGCGAGCTTCCATCCACCCGCGGTTGCCGCGAATCGTATTGATTTCACCATTGTGTGCCAAAAGGCGGAAAGGTTGTGCCAATCCCCATGTCGGGAAAGTGTTAGTACTGAAACGGGAATGCACCAAAGCCAACCCGCTGGTGAAGTAATTGTTCGTCAGGTCGGGATAATAGTTCCGTAGCTGCAATGACGAAAGCATACCTTTATATATAATACTTTTTGTAGAGAGCGAAACGATGTAAAAATCCTCTTTCGCCGGAATGGCTGACATTCTGACTTTATTTTCTATTCTTTTACGGATCAGATACAGTTTGCGGTCGGCAGTTTCTGTCTCAGTAAATCCCGTGATAAATACCTGTTTGATATCCGGTTCGTTAGCCAAAGCCGCTTCTCCCAGAATTTCCGGGCAAGTAGGTACATTACGCAGATGCATCAGCGTAAGTCCTTCTTTTTCGATTTCCTCAATAATGATACTCAAAATAGTTGCCTGGTCTTTCTCTTTTTTCGGTAAAAAAAGCAGACCGGTGCCATAACGTCCCTTTTCCGGAACGGGAATACCCTGCAATAAAATAAACTCATGCGGAATTTGTAACATAATGCCTGCACCGTCCCCGGTTTTGTTGTCTGCACCTTCGGCACCGCGGTGGCGCATATTCTCTAATACTTTTAAAGCCGACTCAACAATGTCGTGTGACTTTTCTCCGTGAATGTTTACCAGCATACCAACACCGCAGGCATCATGTTCGTATGCCGCATCGTACAGGCCCGGCTGTTTGGGATGTCGTTGGTAAGGGAATCCTTTTGCTCTGTTGTTAAAAAGTTCTTGTTTCTTCATTCTTGCTATCTTTATTGTATGATAATACCTGTTTGGTGTATCAAAATGTTTGGCAAAATTAAAAAATTAATTTCATAATGATACTAAATTCTATCATTTCTATGACACGAAATGAGAAGCCTATTCTATATTCTTTTAATTTGTAATCAAAATCGTTGGAATTGCTTTTAAATTGTTAGTCTGTTGTCTATTATTTTAAGATGATTGTAATTTGTTTCTTTTTGAGCTAAAAATAATATATTATTTAACTTTTTGATGTATTTACAACTTTTTTGTGCGTTTCTGTTAAATAAATATCGAATTTATAATCTTTATGTTATTTGAAATATGTATATTTGCAACCAAAATAAAAACGCTATAATGTGTGTGGAATGGTAGGCTATATTGGTACAAGAAAAGCCTTTCCCAGCCTAATAAAAGGGCTGAAGTATCATCGAAAACTATGTTGTTTTCAAAGGAAAACTTCAAGCCCAAGGAAATACAGTCATCAACAAAATCGCCGATTGTAGTATCGAATTTCCCGAAACAATCGAATGCCTCGATCTGTTGATTACTACGGTACCTCTTCAGTTGCCTGCTTACCATATTGCGGTTTGCAAGGGAATGGATGTAGGCCAGCCCAGGAATTTGGCTAAATCAGTAACAGTGGAGTAAAACTTGTAACTTATAACAGGTAATTTGGATTTGTATAAATGGAACAATTGAAACATGAATGTGGCGTTGCCATGATACGCCTGCTTAAACCGCTGGAGTATTACGAGAAGAAGTACGGAACGTGGATGTACGGTCTGAACAAGCTTTATCTGCTAATGGAAAAGCAGCATAATCGTGGGCAGGAAGGTGCGGGACTGGCTTGTGTTAAACTGGAGGCCAATCCGGGTGAAGAATATATGTTTCGCGAACGTGCCTTAGGTTCCGGTGCCATTACGGAAATCTTTGAGAATGTACAGAATAATTTCAAGGATTTGACTTCCGAACAATTGCATGATGCTGAGTTTGCTAAACGTACATTACCTTTTGCGGGTGAAACGTATATGGGGCATTTGCGTTATTCGACAACCGGGAAATCCGGTATCTCTTATGTGCACCCGTTTTTGAGGAGAAACAACTGGCGTGCCAAGAACTTGGCTCTCTGCGGTAACTTCAACATGACGAATGTAGATGAAATTTTTGCCCGTATCACAGCCATTGGACAACATCCCCGTAAGTATGCTGATACCTATATCATGTTGGAACAAGTGGGGCACCGGCTTGATCGTGAAGTGGAACGTGTGTTCAACCTTGCCGAGGCCGAAGGGCTTACAGGCATGGGAATCACCAACTATATAGAAGAGCATATTGATTTGGCTAACGTATTGCGTACCTCCAGCCGTGAATGGGACGGGGGATATGTCATTTGCGGACTGACCGGAAGCGGTGAATCTTTTGCAATACGTGATCCGTGGGGGATACGTCCTGCTTTCTGGTATCAGGATGAAGAGATTGCTGTGTTGGCTTCCGAACGTCCGGTCATTCAGACAGCTTTTAATGTCCCTGTAGAAGATATTAAAGAACTGCAACCGGGACAGGCATTATTGATTAGTAAAGAAGGTAAACTGCGGACATCACAAATAAACAAACCTCGTGAGAAACAGGCTTGTTCATTCGAGCGTATCTATTTCTCCCGTGGTAGTGATGTCGATATTTACAAGGAACGGAAACGGCTCGGCGAGAAACTCGTGCCGAACATTTTGAAAGCTATCAACAACGATCTTGACCATACCGTTTTCTCTTTTATTCCCAACACCGCCGAAGTTGCTTTCTACGGAATGTTACAGGGACTGGATGACTATCTGAATGAAGAAAAAGTGCAGCAAATAGCTGCATTAGGTCATAATCCGAATATGGAGGAACTGGAAGTTATTCTTTCCCGCCGTATCCGCAGTGAAAAGGTGGCTATTAAGGACATCAAGCTCCGTACGTTTATTGCCGAAGGAAACAGCCGAAATGATCTGGCGGCTCATGTTTACGATATCACTTACGGAAGCCTTGTTTCCGGTGTCGATAATCTGGTGATTATTGACGATAGTATTGTGCGTGGCACAACATTGAAGCAAAGTATTATCGGTATTCTCGACCGTCTTGGTCCGAAGAAGATTGTTATCGTTTCTTCTTCCCCACAGGTCCGTTATCCCGATTATTACGGTATCGATATGGCAAAGATGAGTGAGTTTATTGCTTTCAGAGCTGCTGTCGAATTGCTGAAAGAGCGGGATATGAAAGATATAATTGCGTCTGCCTACCGGAAATCCAAAGATCAGATAGGTTTGCCGAAAGAGCAAATGGTGAACTATGTAAAAGAAATATATGCACCTTTCACGGATGAGGAAATCTCCGCCAAAATGGTAGAACTATTGACTCCGAAGGGAACGAAAGCTAAAGTGGAAATCGTCTACCAGCCATTGGAAGGGCTTCATGAAGCCTGTCCCAATTATCGGGGCGACTGGTACTTTAGCGGCAATTACCCTACGCCGGGTGGCGTGAAAATGGTGAATCAGGCATTCATCAATTACATAGAGCAACTGTATCAATTCTGACAATCATACAACGATTCAAAAATAAGAATGAGAAATGTGACATTAATCCTTGACGACGGGAGCCGGTTTTCCGGCAAGTCGTTTGGCTACGAGAAGCCGGTGGCGGGCGAAGTAGTTTTTAATACTGCCATGACCGGATATCCGGAGAGTCTCACTGACCCTTCGTATGCCGGACAGTTGATGACTCTTACCTATCCGTTGATAGGAAATTACGGAGTTCCCCCTTTTTCAATCGAACCGAACGGACTCGCTACTTTTATGGAAAGTGAGAAGATTCATGCGGAAGCGATTATCGTAAGTGACTATTCTTACGAATACAGTCATTGGAATGCTGTTGAAAGTCTCGGCGACTGGCTGAAACGTGAGCAGGTTCCCGGCATCACAGGCATTGATACCCGCGAACTGACTAAAGTACTCCGCGAACATGGCGTGATGTTGGGAAAGATTGTTTTTGACGATGAACCGGACAATGTTCTTGAAGCTACTTATGCAGGCGTTAACTATGTAGATAAAGTAAGTTGCAAGGAAGTGATTCGCTATAATGAAGGTGCGGATAAAAGGAAAGTGGTATTGGTGGATTGCGGTGTAAAGACTAATATCATCCGTTGTCTGCTGAAACGTGATGTTGAAGTGATTCGTGTCCCTTGGGATTATGACTTCAATGGACTCGAATTTGACGGATTGTTTATTTCCAATGGTCCGGGCGATCCGGATACCTGTGATGCTGCGGTGCAAAATATCCGCAAGGCAATGAAAAACGAAAAACTTCCTATCTTCGGAATCTGCATGGGTAATCAATTACTCTCGAAAGCTGGAGGTGCCAAAATATATAAACTGAAGTACGGACACCGTAGCCACAATCAGCCTGTGCGTATGGTAGGTACGGAACGATGTTTCATCACTTCCCAAAATCACGGTTATGCCGTAGATAATAATACGTTAGGAGCAGATTGGGAGCCGCTTTTCATCAATATGAATGACGGTTCTAACGAAGGAATTAAACATAAGACGAATCCTTGGTTCTCGGCACAATTCCACCCGGAAGCTGCCAGTGGACCTACGGACACGGAATTTCTGTTCGATGAATTTGTAAACCTGCTTAAATAACCGACAATTATGAAAGAAAATATAAAGAAAGTATTGCTGCTGGGTTCCGGTGCCCTAAAAATCGGTGAGGCCGGTGAGTTCGACTATTCCGGTTCGCAGGCACTCAAAGCCTTGAAAGAAGAGGGGATTGAAACGATTCTCATCAACCCGAATATTGCTACGGTACAGACTTCCGAAGGAGTGGCAGATCAGATTTACTTCCTGCCGGTGACTCCGTACTTCGTAGAGAAAGTGATTCAGAAAGAGAGACCCGAAGGCATTATGCTTGCATTTGGCGGTCAGACCGCTTTGAATTGCGGTGTGGCTTTATATAAGGAAGGAGTCCTTGAAAAATATAATGTAAAGGTACTCGGTACTCCGGTACAAGCTATTATGGATACCGAAGACCGTGAACTTTTCGTGCAGAAACTGAATGAAATCAATGTAAAGACTATCAAGAGCGAAGCCGTGGAAAATGCGGAAGATGCTCGTCGTGCAGCAAAAGAACTGGGTTATCCGGTGATTGTTCGTGCTGCTTATGCATTGGGTGGTTTGGGTTCCGGTTTTTGTGATAACGAGGAACAACTGAATATTCTGGTAGAAAAGGCTTTTTCCTTCTCCCCACAAGTATTGGTGGAAAAATCACTCCGTGGCTGGAAAGAAGTGGAATACGAAGTAGTGCGCGACCGCTTCGATAACTGTATTACTGTTTGTAATATGGAGAATTTCGATCCGCTAGGTATCCATACCGGTGAGTCTATCGTTATTGCTCCGTCTCAAACGCTTACTAACAAAGAATATCATAAACTTCGTGAATTGGCTATCCGTATCATTCGCCATATCGGTATCGTGGGCGAATGTAACGTACAATACGCTTTCGATCCGGAATCCGAAGATTACCGAGTGATTGAAGTAAATGCCCGTCTTTCCCGTTCATCAGCCTTGGCCTCCAAAGCAACCGGCTATCCGCTGGCTTTCGTTGCCGCTAAATTAGGATTGGGTTACGGACTTTTCGATTTGAAAAATTCCGTAACAAAAACGACCTCCGCCTTCTTCGAGCCTGCTCTGGATTATGTGGTCTGTAAAATTCCTCGTTGGGACTTGGGTAAATTCCATGGGGTAGACAAAGAATTGGGTTCTTCAATGAAATCAGTCGGTGAAGTAATGGCTATCGGTCGTACTTTTGAAGAAGCGATCCAGAAAGGTCTTCGTATGATAGGACAGGGAATGCACGGATTTGTGGAAAACAAAGAACTGGTTATCTCTGATATTGACAAAGCACTTCGTGAGCCGACCGATAAACGTATTTTTGTAATATCGAAAGCATTCCGTGCCGGATACACAATTGATCAGGTACATGAACTGACAAAGATTGACAAGTGGTTCCTTCAGAAACTGATGAATATTATGCAGACTTCCGAAGAACTGCACAGTTGGGGAAACAATCACAAACAGATTACCGACTTGCCGGGAGAATTGCTGAAGAAAGCGAAAGTGCAAGGCTTCTCCGATTTCCAGATTGCCCGTGCCATTGGTTATGAAGGTGATATGGAAGACGGCATTCTCTATGTCCGTAATCATCGCAAACGTGCGGGTATTCTTCCCGTTGTGAAACAAATTGATACTCTGGCTGCCGAATACCCGGCACAAACTAATTATCTATATCTTACTTATAGTGGTGTAGCAAATGACGTTCATTATCTGGGTGACCATAAATCTATCGTCGTACTAGGCTCCGGTGCCTATCGTATCGGTTCTTCGGTTGAGTTCGACTGGTGTGGTGTTCAGGCATTGAATACAATCCGCAAGGAAGGGTGGCGCAGCGTTATGATTAACTATAATCCGGAAACCGTATCTACGGATTACGATATGTGCGACCGCCTCTATTTCGATGAACTGACTTTCGAACGCGTAATGGATATTCTGGAACTCGAAAATCCACATGGCGTCATTGTATCTACCGGTGGACAAATTCCGAATAATCTGGCATTGCGCCTGGATGCACAAAATATCAATATTCTCGGTACAAGTGCCAAAAGCATTGACAACGCTGAGGATCGCGAGAAATTCTCTGCCATGCTCGACCGTATTGGTGTAGACCAGCCGCGTTGGCGTGAACTGACTTCTATGGATGATATCAATGAATTTGTTGACGAGGTCGGTTTTCCTGTACTTGTCCGTCCGTCTTATGTGCTTTCGGGTGCCGCGATGAATGTTTGCTCCAATCAGGAAGAACTGGAACGTTTCCTGAAACTGGCAGCCAATGTATCGAAGAAACATCCGGTAGTAGTAAGTCAGTTTATTGAGCATGCCAAGGAAGTGGAAATGGATGCCGTGGCTCAAAATGGAGAAATCGTAGCGTATGCTATCAGTGAGCACATCGAGTTTGCCGGTGTGCACTCCGGTGATGCGACCATTCAATTCCCGCCGCAAAAGTTATATGTGGAGACGGTTCGCCGCATCAAGCGTATCAGCCGTGAGATTGCCAAGGCTTTGAACATTTCCGGTCCGTTCAATATCCAATATTTGGCAAAAGATAATGATATCAAGGTGATCGAATGCAACCTGCGTGCCAGCCGCTCTTTCCCGTTTGTCAGCAAGGTATTGAAGATAAACTTTATCGAACTGGCAACGAAAGTAATGCTTGGCCTGCCTGTCGAAAAACCGGAAAAGAATCTTTTTGAACTGGACTATGTTGGAATCAAGGCTTCCCAGTTCTCCTTCAACCGTTTGCAGAAAGCCGACCCGGTGTTGGGGGTAGATATGGCTTCCACCGGTGAAGTCGGTTGTATAGGTATGGATACTTCCTGCGCTGTACTGAAAGCAATGCTTTCCGTAGGTTATCGCATTCCGAAGAAGAATATCCTGCTTTCTACAGGTACAATGAAACAGAAAGCCGATATGATAGACGCAGCCCGTATGTTGGTAAATAAAGGATATAAGCTCTTTGCTACGGGCGGTACGCACAAAGCGCTTGCCGAAAACGGTATTGAGAGTACTCATGTTTATTGGCCGAGTGAAGAAGGACATCCGCAAGCTTTGGAAATGCTCCATAGTAAAAAGATTGATATGGTAGTCAACATTCCGAAGAATTTGACAGCCGGAGAGTTGGACAACGGATATAAAATCCGTCGTGCGGCTATCGACCTGAATGTTCCGTTGATAACGAATGCCCGTTTGGCTAGTGCATTTATTAATGCTTTCTGTACAATGAGCATTGATGATATTGCTATCAAGAGTTGGGCGGAATATAAGTAATATAATAAGTTGTTATATAATAAGTAGAAGAAGTCGTCTCTGTTTTTTCAGGGGCGGCTTTTTTTATAAAAATATTGCAAAAAGGATAATTGGCTTAGTCTCCGTGCTCATTTTTTTATGCTCGAAAATTAGTTGCATTCAAATATTCGTTTTACCTTTGACAGAAATTGTCAACGTGTAAAGTAAATGGAGTCATTGAGTCAGTATTCAAAAGATGTTCGTGAGGAATTGAAATTGTCATTACAAGAAGTCTATAATCGAACTGATATAGATGTCACTCTTTGGGGGTATAAGATGTTTGATTTGGAGAGTCGTAGATATATTGGAAATAAAGCAAAGTTAACCCCTTGGATTATGAATATAATCAACGAGCATACAGGAGGGTTTGAATCATTTTTTGATGTCTTTGCGGGAACCGCATCTGTTTCCAAGGCTGCGATACCTTATGCAAAGAGAATAATAATGAATGACTTTCTGTCATCTAACAATATTATATATCAAGCCTTTTTTGGTTCCGGAGTTTATGATATGAATAAACTTCATTCAATCATAGAGTATTATAATAATATAAATCCTGACACTATTGAAGACAATTACTTTTCGGATAATTTCGGAGATAAGTTCTTTGATTACAAGAACTCCAAATTGATAGGTCATATAAGGGAGGATGTCGAAAGGAGGAAAGTGGCATTGACGCATAAGGAATATGCCATTCTATTGACCTCTTTAATATATAGTATTGATAAAATAGCAAATACAGTAGGGCATTTTGATGCATACATCAAAAAAAACATCCTGTATCATCCTTTATCCATACAACTTATTAGACCACTTGATCCTCAGTGTGTAGAAATCTTTAGAGAAGACTCCAATATACTTGCTGAAAACATCACGGCAGATGTTGCATATATTGACCCGCCTTATAACTCTCGTCAATATAGTAGATTTTATCATATTTACGAAAATCTGGTAACTTGGGAGAAGCCTGAATTGTTTGGTGTAGCGATGAAGCCTAAAGCACAAAATATGAGTGCATATTGCACCTCTAGTGCTCCCGTTGCATTTCGGGATCTTATAAGTAAATTGAACGTCAAGTATATTGTCGTATCATACAATAATACATACGAATCAAAAAGCGGGTCATCAAAAAACAAGATTACATTAGAGCAGATTAAATCCATTTTAGAAGAACGCGGTACTACAAAGATATATGATTGCGATCACAGATATTTTAATGCAGGTAAGACTAATTTTGCAAAGCACAAGGAACTATTATTTATCACGGAAGTAGGGCAATGAAAAAAAAGATAGTAAGATCACCTTTTTTCTATGTTGGAGACAAATATAAGCTCATTGAAGAAATTAGCTCGTATTTCCCTGACGACATAGAGAAATTCGTTGAACCGTTTGTTGGCGGAGGGTCGGTATTTATGAATATTGACGCTCGGAAATTTTACCTGAATGATATAGATGTAAATGTAATTGCGCTACACAAATTCTTATGTAAATCTGCCAATAAACGAACTGAATTTTTTAGTCGAATAGAAAGTCTTATCGCTGAGTATGGACTATCATATTCATATAAGGAAGATCGTATTCCGGTAGAACTTAAACGACAGTATAAAAAAACATATTATGCTAAATATAACAAAGAAGCGTATGGGCAGATGAAAAGGGATTTTAATGAATCGTCGGTAGCAGATTTATATGTTTTGTATCTTCTGTTGATATATGGATTTAATCGAATGCTACGATTCAATAAAAATGGAGACTTCAATCTTCCTGTAGGCAATGTTGATTTTAATGCTAATGTAGTAAATGCTCTAGAGGCATATTTCATGCAAGTAATATCCAAAAAACCTAAATGGTTTAATATCGATTATAAAGATTTCCTACAAAAAATAAGGTTGTCTGAAAAAGATTTTGTATATTTAGACCCGCCATATCTTATCACATTTAGTGAATATAATAAGTTATGGAATGAGCAAGATGAAATTGAGTTGTTGCAATTATTGGATAGCCTAAACAAACGACGTATTCGGTTCGCTATATCGAATGTTACTCATTACAAAGGTCGATGTAACAATCTGTTTATAGATTGGGCATGCAAGTACAATGTTCATCCGATAAAGAGTAATTATATAAGCTATCACGACAATTCAACAAAACAAATTAGCGAAGTATTAATCACAAATTACTAATATGCCTAGAAAACCTGAATATAAGCCGTTGCTTTACACGACTACGATACGAAATCCTGAGCGTTTTAAAGATTTCATGCACATACTTAAACGGTTCAATGGCCGGATACTTAATAATAAAACAGTCGAGTTGTTCGAGAGAGAACTGTTTAAGGTTGGCTTGTATCGACCAATGAAGCGCCCGGAAACAGTTCAGGATAAGTGGAAATCAACAAAGAACGGGGAATTAGCCAGCAAACCATTAACAGATGAAGAAACGAAAGATGTGTATCAGCAGAATGATCCCCAAGTCAACAAAAGTATAAAGGGACATCAAGAAGCAGGGTTTCCTAAAGGGTGGCCGAGTCGATTTGACACACAATTCAAATTGATGAAAGTTCTGGGCTTTGTATATTATGAATGGGGAAAGCCTATAAACTTCTCTCAAACAGGTAACTATCTTGCAGATACTGTATCCATTGAAATAGATTCAGGAGCAATATCTCGCGAGATTGTAAATCCACAGAATGAGCAAATTGCATTTATGCAGGCTTTTGCCAAGCAACAAAGATGCAATCCGTTTATTTGTGAATTAAATGATAATATTCCACTGATATTATTGCTTGAAGTTATAAAGAAGTTAAACTCTGATCCAGATTATAATGGTTCGGGAATCTCATATAAGGAGATACCTTTAGTTATCTTTTGGAAAGATAATGATGCGGAATCTTTGTATCAGCGTATTAAACTTCTGCGAAAGGAACATAGGTACAATCCTTCAAATGAAGTGATAGAGGATATATGTGTAAACGAAATACTTGGGGGATTCAAGAAATTTGATCTTGACTCTATTGTGTCCGAATATCCCGATGAATTTGTCCGCAAAATGAGAATGACAGGACTTATATCATTTAGAGGGGGTGGTCGATTTATCGACATTAACCATAATGAAGATGATAAGATAAATTATATACTGGCTAATTATGCCACATATCGCAAGTACACTTCAAAAGAAGAATATTTTGACTATATGTCAGACATTGATGATGCATTGTTTGCATTAAAAGCTGTCGAAATCCCCAAAAATGTCGCAGCTGATAAATTAGCTAAACTCGTGGGTGATTACTCATGGGATTCTATTAAAAAAGAACTTACCCATTTGGCGAAAAAAACATCATCAAGCCACAATATTTTAAGGTTTATTGCAGCTCCGGCAAGATTAGAGTTCCTGACCGCCCTTGCTATTAAGTCAAAACTGCCTGCTGTTGAGGTAATTCCCAATTATCCATGTGACGATGAAGGTCTGCCAACCTCTACGGCTGGTGGGGATATTGGAGATATTGAGTGTTTCGAGGCTTCTAACAGTATATTGGTGGAAGTCACAATGTCTGAAGGGCGTCAGCAGACAATGATGGAAGTATGGCCTATTGCGAGACATTTAAAGGAGCTTAGAGAAAAATATGAATGTGAAAATTTCCAATGTGTGTTTCTGGCACCAAGTATATTTGTTGATTCTGAGAATCAGATAGACTGGGTTAAGGATAAAAAGCAGCTTGTTATTCGTCCATACAAGATTGTAGATTTTATTAACTATCTGGATACAGCAGCATCTTTATATCAGATTGTATAAGGTTACTAAAAACAATATAAGAAAACTATAGAAAAGCACCTTCTTGTTTGGAAATTTGTTTAAATTCTCGTATTATCGAATTCATTTTTAAACTAATAGTAATAATATGAGAAAAGACGGATTTACCGTATGCGCAAAACATTATATTAAGTGTTTGCGGCAAGAAGGGCGTTATGCCACTGCGCATGTTTATGAAAGTGCGCTTCGCTCTTTCACTATGTTTTGTGGCACTGCGGGTGTATCATTCAGACAGATCACCCGTGGAAATTTAAAGAGGTATAGCAGCTATCTTATGGATTGCCATTTGAGGCTTAATACCATTTCTACCTATATGCGGATGTTGCGCTGCATATACAATAGGGGAGTAGATATGCATCAGACCCCATACGTTCATCGTATGTTTCGTGATGTGTTCACCGGGATAGACACTCGTCAGAAGAAAGCTATTCCTATAAACGAGCTTCATACGTTACTCAACGAAGACCCGCAATCTGATAAGCTGCGTCGGACACAAGCCATTGCCAACTTATTGTTTTTATTTTGCGGAATGCCTTTTGTTGATCTTGCCTATTTGGAAAAGTCAAATTTGGAAGGGAATATGTTGAAGTACAACCGTGCCAAAACCGGTATTCCTATGAACGTAGAAATATTGGATTCGGCAGCAACTATCATTTCACAACTTCGCAATAAGCATACAACAGTTCTTCCCGAACATCCGGATTATCTGTTTTACATATTGAGTGGAAAGAATAAGAGGAGTGATGAGGCGGGTTATAAAGAATACCAATCTGCTTTACGTTGTTTCAATAATGATTTGAAGAGTTTAGCCAGAAAGTTATGTATTCGCTCCTCTGTAACCTCTTATACATTCCGTCATTCATGGGCTACTACGGCAAAATATCGTGGAGTTCCTATCGAAATGATAAGTGAATCATTGGGACACAAATCTATCAAAACAACACAAATCTATTTAAAAGGCTTCGAACTGTCAGAAAGAACTAAAGTAAATCGGTTGAATTATTCTTACGTGATGAACTTCAAGACTATCTAGTTGTATGTGTGTAAACTGTTGATAAATAGTATGCTTAGATGAATGTTACTTTAAAGGTAACGGAAATATTTCGATGCAAATATAGGTAAAAATATTAATAGCATACAAGTAAACTTTCCTTTTTTTCCTTTTTCTCTTGAAATATGCGATAAAAAAGCTGCTGAACATGAAAATATGAATTTCATGCTCAATGGATTTTATTGCCTGAATCCGAATGATTTCTGCATTGAATATCAGACATTCCCCGGTTTTACGTCCTCCTTGTTAGTATAATTTCCTTTTTCATTGCTGTCATGTCTCCTATGTGTATGATCCGTTACCTTTAAAGTAACGGATAAAATTGGGGTAAAAAAATATGATTTTTCAAGAAAAGAAGTCAGTCAATGCCGGGCCTAGTTGTGGGACAGGGGAAGGCGTAGCGCACTCAAAACGTTGGTATGTCGCTCTCGTTCGTATGCATCACGAGAAGAAGGTATCCGAACGTTTATCCAAAATGGGAATTGATTCTTTTGTTCCCGTTCAGCAACAGATTCATCAATGGAGCGACCGTCGTAAGCTGGTGGATACCGTCTTGCTTCCGATGATGGTTTTCGTTCATGTGACTCCCAAGGAGCGTATGGAAGTTCTTTCCTTTTCCACTGTCAGCCGTTATATGGTGATGCGTGGTGAAAGTACTCCTGCCGTAATTCCCGACGAGCAAATGGCCCGTTTCCGTTTCATGCTCGATTATTCTGATGAAGCCGTCTGTATGAATGACTCTCCTTTGGCCCGTGGTGAGAAGGTCCGTGTCATAAAAGGTCCTTTGAGCGGCCTTGTCGGCGAACTGGTGACTGTCGGGAGTAAGAGTAAGATTGCCGTCCGTTTGAATATGCTCGGTTGTGCCTGTGTTGATATGCCGATCGGTTATGTAGAGCCTATTCACTTAATCAATGATACTCCGAAAGTTTAGTGTTCAACATACGCTCTTGAGGTGTTTCTATTAAAATAACTTTAACGGGTGCAGGAACTATGCTGTATGATTCCTGACAAAATTGCTTTGGCTACGGGGCAATGTTAAATCTAGAACAAATTTTTAATTCAACTCAGTTTAGGGTACTTCCAACTGCCCTTTCAAAGGGGGGACCTAAATTGAGTGCTTACAACGGCTATACTGACACCATGGAAAAGATGTTGCGCTGGCTGGAGTACGACCTTTATTATTGGGGCCACCGTTCGTGGCTGTTCGATTTCAAGATTCTGCTCAACACGTTCCGTTCCAACGTATTTGGCAAGAAGTTCTGAAGCATTTAAATATGAATTAAAAAATGGAGAACCAAATTAAGGCCGGAGCCGCTCTTAACTACGTCATAATAGGAATAAATGCTTTAGTAGGATTACTATACACCCCATATATGTTACGTATGTTGGGCCAAAATGAGTATGGTTTATTCTCACTGGTTGCATCAGTAATTTCCTATCTGACCATTTTGGATTTCGGATTTGGCAATGCTATCGTAAGATACACCGCAAAGTTTCGGACGGAAAACAAAACGACTGAACAATATGAAATGTTTGGAATGTTTTTGAAGTTGTTTTGTGCCATAGGTCTATTTGCTTTGTGTATTGGAATAATCCTTTGCTTCAATGTGGATAATCTATTCGACAAATCCATGTCGCCGGAAGAACTGTCGAAAGCAAAAATTCTACTGTTAATATTATTAATAAATCTTGCCTTGACCTTTCCGCTTAGTGTTTACGGATCAATAATAAATGCGTATGAAAATTTTATTTTCCAAAAATTAGCCCAAATAGCCCGTATCGTTCTATCTACCATTGTAATGATTGTGATTTTAAGATTGGGGTATAAAGCTATTGGATTAGTAGTTGTACAAACCATATTCAATATTGCATTTCTGTTCGGCAATGCTTTTTATTGCCGGCATAAACTCAAAATAAAGATTGTCTTTGGAAAAATGAATTGGAACTTTTTCAGAGAAATCCTATTTTACTCTTTTTGGATTTTTCTTGCGGCTATAACCGAACAGTTTTATTGGAACTCGGGACAATGGGCATTAGGAATCTTTCAAGGGACAACAATGGTAGCGATTTTTTCGTTAGCCATTCAATTAAAGGGAATGTTTTATCTGTTTTCTTCGGCCATAAGTTCAGTATTCCTTCCAAAGGTTACACGGATGGTTACTTCCAATACCACTGCCAAAGAAATATCGGATTTATTCATAAAAACAGGACGAATCCAATATGCGGTAATATCGTACATTATAGTGGGTTTTGTGATATTCGGAAAATCATTTATAACCCTTTGGGTGGGTGAAGAGTATATGTCTGTCTACTACATTACTTTGATGATTTTTGTATGTACCACAATCCCCTCAATACAGAATCTGGGGAATTCCATATTGATGGCATACAATAAGATGAAAAGGAAAACGATTATTGTGATATTCGCTTCATTATTGAGCTTCGTCGCCATATTCCCTTGTGCGAAATATTGGGGTGCCGTGGGGTGTTCTTTCCCCATTTTCTTATGCATCGTAATCACATACGGACCGATATTGAACAAGATGTATGCCCGGGTAATCGGAATAAATGTACGGCAGTTTTGGATAGAAATATTAAAGATGTCTTTGGTGCCCTCATTGTTTGTTGTAGCAGGTCTGTTGATATTGCCATATACTGATTTTTCCGATTGGGGCAAATTGGGCTTGGGTATTATCGCTTTCTCTGTGTTTTATCTGCCTGTATCATACAGACTGTCTCTTAACAATTATGAGCGGAACTATTTTAATTCATTTATGCGAAAGATAAAATTTGTGCGATGAAAATCTTGATATTAGGAGGAACAGGTGCGATAGGTACTCCACTTATTGCCATTTTGAGACAAAATCAGGACATCCAAATTTGTGTTACGTCTCGTTCAGAGCATTCATCAGAAGAAAATGTACAATATTTGAAAGCCGATGTACTGAACCAAAGTGAACTGGAAAACATCCTTATGCGGAATCATTGGGACGCTGTCATTGATTTTATGATATATAGCGAATCGGTATTCCGGCAAAGGATTGGTTTGCTGCTAAAGTCTACTGACCAATATTTCTTTTTGTCATCGGCTACAGAATACTCTGATTTGGATGAGATAATCACAGAAAAGACCCCACGTTTGCTCGACGTAACTACCGATAAAGAGCTTTTGGCAGTAAAGCCATATCCGATAAACAAGGCGTTATGTGAAAATATATTGCGACAGACCGGATTGACAAACTGGACAATTGTAAGGCCCTATATAACTTTTAACTCTAATCGTTTGCAACTGGGATGTTATGAGAAAGAGTTGTGGTTATGGCGCTGTCTTAACGGTGGAGAGGTCTTGTTCAGTAAAGATATAGCACAACAATACACCACACTTACTTTTGCGAAAGATGTAGCTTTTGCCATAAGTAAACTGATCGGGAATGACAAAGCGTTCGGCGAGGACTTTACCATAACAACGAATCAATCGTTGAAGTGGAATGAGATTCTCGATATATATAAGATGGTTCTTCTTCGTGAGCGAAACATAAAAATGCGTGTAAAATGGACGGATGAAAGTTTGAATCTCAGGTTCAGACAAGGGCAATGGCACGCAAAGTACGATCGGCTTTACAACAGAAGATTCAATAATGCCAAGTTGATGGGCATTTTGCCGGATTTGAAATTTACGGAAGTGAAAAAGGGGTTGGAGCATTGTCTTACCGAATTCCTTAAAACGGAAAACTTCAGGTCAATCCCGGCTCCTTGTCATGCCCGGCTTGCAAATTCGTATGTACCATTGCAAAATATAAGGGGTATTAAAAACAGAGTAAAACAATTGCTTGTGAGATATATGCCAAAACCGTTGTTTAATCGCATATTTTTGGTTATCGGAAAATAAATCTATGGAAACTAAATATTATAGCGCTGAACGCAATGTGCAAATCCTTGTTTCTCTTTTGAAACAACATGGAATAAAGAAAATCATCGCTTCTCCGGGAACAACCAACATGCCATTCGTGGCCAGTGTCCAATATGACAAATGGTTCGATGTTATCTCTTGTGTTGACGAACGTTCTGCCGCATACATGGCATGCGGCTTAGCCGCAGAAAGCGGTGAGCCGGTTGTTATCACTTGTACGGGTGCGACAGCTTCACGAGACTATTTCCCGGCGATAACTGAAGCGCATTACCGCAAATTGCCTGTACTTGCCATAACCGGCGCCCGTGAGGTGGATACATACGGACACTTAAATCCTCAAACGATCAATCGTTTGAGCCATCCGCAAGATACATACGTTTGCAGTGTTCATCTTCAACTTTGTAAAGATGCTGATGATGAATGGGGCAATACGATAAAAGCCAACAAAGCCATTCTTGCGTTGCGCCGTAATGGTGGCGGACCGGCACATATTAATTGTGTGACGCTTGTGTCCGGTGATTATACTGTGAAAGAAATTATTCCGGCTAATACCATATTCCGGTTTGGCTACACTGACGTTCTTCCTCCATTAGGCGATTTCGCGCGTATAGCCATATTCGTGGGTAACCATTCACGGTTCACTTCAGGCCTGACAGAAGCTGTCGATGCCTTTTGCGAGAAATACGTTGCTGTGGTTTTTTGCGATAATACGAGTGGCTATAATGGGCGGTTTAAAGTGTTGCTCCCCTTATTAAGTTCTCAATCGCAAAAAGATTGTGAGATTAATCATGTAGGTCTCCTCATACACATCGGAGAAGTGTCCGGAGCATATATGAAGGCTTTTCCACAAGAAGTGTGGCGGGTAAATCCTGACGGTGAACTTCGCGACCATTTTAGAAAGTTGAAATATGTATTTCAAACCGAAGAAGAATGGTTTTTCCGTCATTATGTTTCTATGGATGTCCCGGCAAAAGCAAAAAACACTTTCCTTGAAGAATGCCGGACGGAAATAGAGACTACACGCGCCAAAATCAATGTCGACGCCATACCTTTTTCGAATATCTGGATGGCAAGCCAACTATCGGGAAAGCTGCCGGACGAATCAATTCTCCATGTCGGTATCTTGAACTCTCTGCGTTCATGGAATTACTTTAATATTCCCGGCAGCGTTCATTTCCAATGTAATACCGGCGGATTTGGTATTGACGGACCTATATCGGCACTTGTTGGAGCTTCATTTAATGCCCCCCAAAAAATATCTTTTTTAGTGGTGGGCGATTTAGCTTTCTTTTATGATCTCAACGCCCTTGGCAACCACTATATTAAAAATAACATAAGAATTCTTCTTGTAAATAACGGAGAAGGAATAGAGTTTAAAAATTACCTTCATCCGGCTTTCAAGTTCGGTGATGCCGCCAATGAATATTTTGCGGCTCGTGGTCATTTCGGCGCGCAATCGCCGAGATTGGTCCGTGATTTTGCCGGTGCTTTAGGATTTGAATATCGTGCGTCAACCGATAAAAACAGTTTTCTTGAGAACATAGATTGGTTCACATCCTGCAAACTGACGGACAAACCTTTGGTTTGGGAAGCTTTTACCAACGAAGTGGACGAAAACGCCTCGATTCTGTATATGAACACATTGAACGAATCGGCGAAAGGCATTGCAAAAAGAATCGCCAAAGCCATTCTGCCGGAAAGTGTCCAGCGAAAAATAACTGAACACATCGGTCGCACTAAATAAAAATTTTTAAGTATAAATAAAATGAAAATAGGAATAATTACCATTTTTAATGTTCCGAATTATGGAGCTATGCTTCAATGTTATGCATTATCTAAATATTTAAGAGATTTAGGGCATGATGTATTTTTGTACGAAGTTCCGTTCAATAAAAGCAATAAGTTATTACATAATTTAAAACGAAAGTTGTTCTTATCTCAAATGACTCATTTTATATCAGAGTTCTTACCACCGTATACATGTGATTTATCAGCTCCGGCGGATTTATATATGGTAGGAAGTGACCAAGTTTGGAATTCTGAAATATTGCAAGAAGAAACGGAAAAATATATGCTTTCATTTGTCCCTAAAGGAAATAAGAAAGTATCATACGCAGCAAGTTTTGGAACAGAAAAATGGACGGATCATAACCTGTATGAAAAAGCCAAAGAACTGCTTAGCGATTTTAATTATATTACTGTCAGAGAGTCATCTGGTGTGGATATATTAAAACAAAATTTCGGATTAGATTCTTTCCAAGTATTAGATCCCTGTTTCTTATTGAGCGATTATTCTGAAATAACAGAATACCGAAAACGGAAAGATGGAGTTGAGATTAATGATCAACTTGTTACTTACAAATTAGTTTATTCGTATGACTGGTATCTTCAAGCTGAAAGACTGGCAAAGAAATTCAATTGTAAACTAATCGAATTAAACGGAAGATATTTGAAAAAACGAAGCGATATGCATGGCTTTAATATAAAAAATATTCCTGTCTCTGCATGGGTTTCATCTATTGCTACGGCAAAATATGTGGTAACAGACTCTTTTCATGGTTGTGTGTTTTCGTTGATATATCAAAGACAATTCGTTGTTTTACCGGCATTGAAAGCACGTTCTACACGTTTGACTTCTTTGCTGTCCGCTTTGGGATTAACAGATAGGATTGCTCATACGGTGCAAGAGTGCCGGTCTATTCTTGAAAAAGAAATCGACTATAAAAGAGTTTCGATTATATTGGAAAGACTACGAAAGGAATCTCGGAATCAACTTAATCAAATGCTACAGGTTTAATGATATGAATATTTTATTTTATCAATTTGGCATTAATCCTTTGAAAGGCGGAGTGCAAAGAGTTTCGTATAATATAGCCAAACAACTAAAATTGCAAGGCGATAAAGTTTATGCAGTTTATAAGGACGATGACGCTTTTACCGAAAATCTAAGAAATGCATTTGAGGATTGTTTAAAAATAAACTCTTTAGACGATAGTGCTTTTATTAAATTGGTAAAGTTCAGCAGAACATGTAAAGTCAATATAATTATCAACCAATGCGGTTTTAGCATATCAGATACCAAGTTCTTATCAAAACTAAAAAAAGAATGTAATATCAGATTATATTCATTTATCCATATATCTCCGACCGGCAGCCGCGATGTATTACAATTCAGAGATTTCAGATTTCCTAAGCTGGTATTACGATCATTGGCAAAGGAATTTATGTTCATTTTTTACAAGGCTGATAAATGGAAATACAAACGCGTTTATAAATTGTCCGACAAAGTCGTACTACTGTCAGAATCTTTTATAACCGATTTTAAACAGATCATTTGCAACGAAGACATAAATCATAAAATTGCAGCTATACCAAATTGTATTACCTATCCTTTGCAAGATGAAAGTGTACTGCAAAAGAAAGAAAATATCTTGCTGGTAGTAACGCGTATGGGGGAAACTCAAAAAAAAATTTCCCGTGTACTGGATTGTTGGAAAATGCTGAATGCAGAATTAGAAAATTGGGAATTGATTTTGGTTGGGGATGGTTCAGACTTACAGACTTACAAAGATATTGCCCGCAAGAACAAACTGCCAAGAATTACATTCACAGGTATGGCAGATCCTTCTTCATATTATATGAAAGCTTCGATTTTCCTTATGACATCCGCCACAGAAGGATTTGGCATGACACTTTTGGAGGCACAACAATACGGTGTAGTTCCAATTGCAATGGATTCATATAAATCTGTTCGAGATTTAATCGCTGACGGGAAAAATGGTTTTATAATACCTGATAAAAACATTTCGGATTTTGCGTCTAAAATATTAGTGCTAGTAAAGAATAATGAACTAAGGACTTCTTTGGCAAAGAATGCATTGCATTCAGTCCGGCGTTTTTCGGAGAAGCAGGTTCTTGCCCAATGGAACAAATTATTAAGTGATGAAAGAACTTATCTATAACATTTTTACATTCATATTATCTCCCATATTATCTTTATTGTTGTCATGCAAAAACGTATTGACAGAAAAGGTCTATGTATATTTCATTGGCGCATTCTTTTCTGTCTTCGGAGCATTTTTGCCTCCTGTGTCAGATGCTTATCGGTATCGTGAATTGTATTACAAAACAACTTTTTTCTCTTTTGACTTTAATCATTTATGGATAAAAGATAAAGATTTTTTATTTACCTTCTTGTCATCAATCTTTAATGGAATGGGGGTAACATTTGAACTTTTCAAACTTTTTTTGCTTTTAACCAGCTATATGTTATATTGCTGGATGTTTTTGGATATAGTAAAAAACAATCCAACGCTTTTTAACAGCAAAAGATTTTTTAGATTATCTGTACTATCACTTTTCTTTAGTATCAGGTTGTTTACGCTGACATCAGGAATTCGTTTTGGAGTAGCGTCCACAATTATCATTATCGCTATTTACTTATGGTACAAAAAGGATTACATAAAATCCATTGCCGTATTTGTACTGTCTGTTACCATGCACTTTTCAATGTTGTTGTTTCTTCCTTTGGTTATAGGTGCGATTTTGTTATCTAAGTTTAAAATACCTCCAATTGTGAAAGGGCTTACTATTCTAATTTTACTTATCACAGCTCAAACAAGTATAGGCAATCTATTATTATACTTATTTCCTGAAAACAACTTGATATCCGGTAGCGTATCAACGTATATTGATGGTCATTGGGGAACAAATGCCATATTAAAAACGGCAAGTTTTGGTGGCTTGATTTTTACTTTTGTCCGCATCTTGCCTGTTATACCATTAGCATACATTGTACTAAAAAAGAAAGATACCAACCCTTTCTTGTCAGAAGCCTGCTTCTTGCTTTTGTTACTATTGTCAATATCTGTGTCATCTTTAACTTTGCTGCTTAGATATTCGAATGTAGCTATTGCCATCCTTTTTGTAGTTTTGCTTACTACGTTGAAGGATGACAAAAAATCATTAAAAGAGATTAAGACTGCTTTATTGTCTTTCATGATTATGTTTGGATGTTATGCCTATACACAGAGAGACTCCTTATCTCAATTCTTGTTACAATATCGTGTAATTCTAAGTCCGATAACACTTATTGGAGATTATACTTATACTGATGAATGGGTACAGACCCACTTGGATTTTAAAGGGGAATATCGTTAATATGAAAATAGCATATATATTATCTTCGTTAGAAAATGCCGGTCCGATTGTTGTTGCATACGAATTGGTGCAACAATTGATTAAGCATGATCATACAGTTGAGGTATTCTATTTTGATGATAAAATAGATTTAGACTTTCCATGTCCAATACACAAAATCAGTATGTGGAAACAATTTAAGTTCCACAACTATGATTTGGTACATTGCCATGGTTTACGCCCTGATTTGTTTGTACTATTGCATAAGCCAATGTTTTGTAAAACGCCGGTTGTCACTACCATACACAGCTACATGTTCAGCGACCATGCTTTTAAGTACGGGAAATGGCAATCTAAAATCACGGCAAGGCTTGTCTTGGCATCTACCATCCGCGATGATAAAATCATCTTGCTGAGCAAACACATGATGGATTATTATTCTCATTATCTGCCTGCTAAGAAGTTGACGTATGCCTACAACTCTCGCCTCTGCGACCTGAGCCTGAAACCTAAAGAAGATGATGAAAGAAACATATTGGAGTTTAAAGGGAACAGCATTCTGTTATGTTCTGTAAGTGGTCTGAACCCCAGGAAAGGACTACACCAAATTATACAGGCACTTCCGCTTTTGCCCGATTTCAAATATTACATTGTGGGGGATGGGAAAGAACGTCAGTTTTTGCAAGAATTGGCTCAAACGTTAGAAGTGGCAGATAGAGTGTTGTTTGTGGGTAGGAAATCTGCCGGCTTCCGATTCTTGCATCTTGCCGACATCTTCGTGATGCCCAGTTATAGTGAAGGTTTCCCATTAGCGATGCTGGAGGCGGCTTCGATGCAAAAAGTTATTGTCTGTTCAGATATGCCTGTATTCCGGGAAATCTTCTCTGATAAGGAAATAACAACCTTTGAACTTGACAATACAAACAGTTTGCGTGATGCATTACTCACCGCCCATCGTGAAAAAGAAAAATTGGCGGCTAATGTACATCAAAAATATCTTGAATCTTATTCTCCGGAATGTTTCTACCATCGACATCTTGAAATTTATCAAAGTCTTGTGGAATCGAAATCAAAAATTAAGCATCATGAGTAATAGAGAACGAACTATCGAATCCAAAGGTAGAATAGAATTCATCGACTTGGCAAAAGGTATCTGCATTTTGCTTGTAGTAATGATTCATGTGGGCGTGCCTGAATACATCCCAGGGCTTTATGCAGCCAAAGTGCCTATATTCTTTCTTCTTTCAGGATTATTTTTCTTAAAGAAAGTTAATCGGGGGGGGTATTGGAATAAGTTGTGTACAACAATTGTCATTCCTTTCCTTGTTTACTATTTGATTAGCTATGTCATGTTTTATGTGATAGACCGGGTTGCACCGAACGTGTTGGGTGGGAAACAAGATTTTTCTATCATCGACGTGTTCCGACAGCGTAATCTTTTTAATGGTCCTTTATGGTTCCTGATATGCTTGGCTGAAGTGGAAGCATTGCTATACGTTGTCTGGAAATGCATTCGGACAAATATGATGAAATGTGCGTTCATCTCCTCGCTGGCAATACTGGGATTTTCACTCGCTTCATACAAGATTTTTATTCCCATGTGGCTTGATACGGCTATGGTGGCCTCGCTGTTTTTCTATTTTGGCATACTTATCAGCGAAACCAACTTTTTGATAAAAGGAACGAAAAGTCTCTATTTAGTACTCGGAGCGGTTATCTGTTATTTGATATACATATTCTTCCCGGTAAAGATTTCAATGAGTGTCAACTACTACAGTAATGCGTATCTGACAGTCGTATCCGGCATGGCGATGGTGGGTTTTATATTGTTGGTGTGCAAACTTGTCAATAAGATTTCCGTAATCAATTGGATTGGAAGAAATTCATTGGTACTCTTATGCACACATCATTTGGTATATAGGCCCATAAAATATTTTCTGATTCATTTCGGTTATGATTATCCGTTACTCTTATTTATCCTAACAATCATCGTAGAGATTCCCATAATCTTCATTATCAATCGCTATTTCCCGGTATTAGCGGGAAAAGGTAAACTGGTTGTAAGGTCTTAAACCCTGATAGAATATCTTTTTTTATGAAAATCGTAAAAATTCTCGGAGGTCTGGGAAACCAGATGTTCCAGTATGCCTTGTTCCTTTCATTGAAAGAGCGGTTCCCTCATGAGCAGGTGATGATAGATACATCCTGTTTCAGGAACTATCCCCTGCACAATGGTTTTGAGGTAGACCGGATATTTGCACAAAAAGCCCCCGTCGCTTCATGGAGGGATATTTTGAAAGTGGCATATCCATATCCGAATTACCGGTTCTGGAAAATAGGGAAATACATTCTGCCAAAACGTAAAACCATGTGCGTGGAGCGGAAAAACTTCTCCTTTGATGCTGCCGTTTTAACACGTAAAGGAGACTGTTACTATGACGGTTATTGGCAGCATGAGGAATATTTTTGCGACATGAAGGAAACTATTTGGGAAGCATTCTCCTTTCCGGAGCCGGTCGACGGGCGGAACAAGGAAATAGGGGCACTGCTTCAGGCAAGCGACAGTGTTTCATTGCATGTCCGCCGCGGGGATTACGTAAACCATCCGCTTTTTCGGGGAATTTGTGATTTGGACTATTATAAACGGGCGATACACTACATGGAAGAGCGGGTAAATCCGCAGCTGTATTGTGTCTTTTCCAACGACATGGCTTGGTGCGAAAGCCATCTGCGTGCTTTATTGCCGGGGAAGGAGGTGGTGTATGTAGACTGGAACAAGGGTGCGGAAAGCTATGTGGATATGCGGTTGATGAGCCTGTGCCGGCACAATATCATTGCCAACTCTTCTTTCTCCTGGTGGGGAGCCTGGCTGAACCGCAATCCGCAGAAGGTGGTGGTCGCGCCCGAAAGGTGGATGAACTCACCGATAGAAGACCCTGTTTCTGATAAATGGATAAAACTATAACATAGAAGATATGAATATTGTCTATCTCTTTTTGACTTATAAAAACCCGGAGCTGCTGCTTCATACAATACAGCGGCTAAAAGCTCCTCATGTGGAGTTTTACGTACATGTGGACGCTTCATCCGGAGAGGACTTTTCATGCCTACAAGGAATAGAAGGAGTGTATGTATCTGTAAATCAGTATAATACAAAATGGGGGGGGGATGAAATAGCTTTCACTATTCTGTATTGCCTGCGCGATATTCAGCGAAGGTGTCATGCTGACTACATTATACTGATGAGTGAATCTGACTATCCCATCAAAAGCAACCGGTATATTCGGCAGACTTTGGCGGAAAAGCGGAAAGATTTTATCACGATTACGCCATTGCCGCACCCTAATCCGCTTCATACACCGGAAGGCCATTGGCTGGAGGGAGGAAGAAGGCGGTATGAATGCTATGCTTTAAGGCTCAAGGCAAATTCGTTGGCTACTATTGAGCCTAAAAGATTCGACTTGGGGAATTTCAGGCAATTTGTGAAAGTGATGCGCGACAATCCCGCAAAGTTACTCCGGGCATTGAGGATATTTTGGCGGTATCCCCGGAGAAAGCATCCCGAATATCTGCGGCCTTGCGGAGGTGAATTGTGGTTCATATTGAGAGGGGAAACCGTAGATAAGATTGTGGACTTTTGTACCCGGCATCCGGATTATCTTGACTATTGCAAGGATACGGCAAATTTGGATGAATTATTCATTCCGACACTTGTCAATTATCTGGTGCCGGAATCGGAGCGAGAGAACAGCACTTTAAGGTATATCAACTGGCAGGAAAACGGAGGCTCTTCTCCTGCTTACCTGACGATGAATGACAAAAAACTGTTGACAGAGTGTATTTTAGAGCCGGATAAACTATTTGTCCGTAAAGTGCAAGACATGGAAGTGTGCCACTTTATAGACCAAACCGTAAGAGAACATTACATAAACCCATAATCATGATGAATCATCGTTTGCATTACATCGACAACCTGAAAGGCGTGCTCATTCTTCTTGTCGTGTTAGGACATTGCATCCAGTGTACAGACCTGGACTTCGACCACAATGCCGTTTTCAGGTATATCCATTCTTTTCACATGCCGTTGTTTATGTGTGTGAGCGGCTTTGTGAGTTACAAGCCGGATATAAAATGGCAGACGGTGCAGAAACGTTTCAGGCAGCTGATCATACCCTTTTTGGCATGGGCGGCGGTTAGTTGCTGCGTACATCTTGACCCGACGCTGTTTTTAGCGAAAGTAGTACATCCTGATAGCGGGCTATGGTTTCTGTGGGCTTTATTCTTCATCGTGCTGCTGATGTGGCTGTGCAATTGGGTCGTTGCGTGCCTGAAGGTCAAGATAGAATATGTGGTCTGTATCTTTTCCTTGTTGATGATGGGCATAATGGTCGCATTGAAATTTAAGCTGTTCGGTTTTCAGTTTATTGCTTGGTATTTTCCATTCTATGCCATAGGCTTTTTCGGGAGAAAATATCAAAACCTTTGGGAGAAACAGGGACGCATTGGTTCTTTGTGGCTGTCCATCTTGTTCCTGTTTATGGCATACTGGTGGATGCGGAAAGACCCTCCTTTGTTTATGACACAAAACAGTCATGTGATATATAACTACGCATACAAATTTGTAGTAGCCATTTTGGCAATTGTTGCATTTATACCCTTATTCAAGTCCTATCTGAATAGAACAATGTTAATAATTACTAAAATGGGGGGGTAACATTGGGTATTTATGCTATCCACCTAACTGTTATTACTCTACTTATTTCCTGTCTTGATATTGATACCCTACAACTGCCTTATTGGTTATGTGTATGCGGTATGTGGATAATGGTTTTAATAATAAGCTACTTGTGTCATATTCTAATTGGAAAGAACCGTTGCTTGTCTTTGTTGCTCTTAGGTAAGTAACAATCTGTATATCTACATTTATGAAATTCTCTGTATGTAAGCACTCAAATAATGGCTCAAACTTGAAAGGTTTTACTTTCAGTACCAGAGTGAGCTTTGCCTCATGGAGAATCTCTGCAGTCCTTCTGTTTGAGGAATAAAGTTCCCCATAACGTGTTCTATAAGTGGTATAAGGACACTTGAAAAAATCTTAAGAAGATGTAGGGACTATGCTAATATGGTTTTTGGCAAAATCGCTTTGGCTACGAGCCAATGTTAAATTTAAAACAGATTTTCAGTTTTATAAATCTATAATATAATGAAGGAGTTCAGTGTATTGATTTCAGTCTATGCACGTGAGCAGAGCGATTATTTAAGATCTGCCTTGCATAGTGTGTTTGAACAGACTGTGCCACCTACAGAAGTCGTATTGGTTGAAGATGGTCCATTGACAACTGAGCTGGAGGCTGTCATTACCGATTTTTGTGAGAAATATAACACTTTGAAAATAGTAAGGTTGGCTAAGAATATGGGGTTGGGCAATGCGCTGAATATAGGCTTATCCGCATGTACTTATGATTTGGTTGCACGTATGGATAGTGATGACCTATCGTTAGCTAACCGGTTTGAAGCTCAATTAAAAGTATTTGAAGAAAATCCGGAAGTTTCTGTTGTAGGAGGATGGATTTCTGAATTTGATAATGATCCCCAAAGTATAATTTCATATCGGAAGCTTCCACAAACAGATAGAGAGCTTAGAAGAATGTGTCAGTTGAAAAATCCGTTGAATCATATGACAGTAATGTTTAGTAAAAAAGAAGTGCTTGATGCAGGAGGATACCAGCATTTTTACTTGTTTGAGGATTACTGGTTGTGGGCAAGAATGATAAAGAATGGGGTGAAATTGTATAATGTACAGGACGTGCTGGTCAATGTACGGGGCGGAAGTGCTATGTCTGCAAGACGCGGAGGATGGAAATATGCGAAAAGTGAAATACGGTTTCAAAGAAAAATATTGCAAATGGGCTTAATCAGTTTACATGTATTCTTAAGAAATGTATGTGTCCGTTTTTGTGTCCGTATGATGCCAAACGGTTTGAGGAGTTTGGTATACGAAAAAGTATTAAGGTAATTCTTTCAATTTTAAAAAATATGGGGTATAGTGAGGACTTCATTCCGGACGGAATGAATGCTTTTGAGCGTAATGTAAAGCGAATAGGGGATTGCATTATTGCGGGAGTTTTATTATTAATATTTTCTCCATTGTTCTTAATCTGTTATCTGGTGGTGAAGCGTGAGGATGGCGGCCCGGCTATCTTCAAACAGGAGCGTGTCGGTCGTTTTGGCCGCCCGTTTTATATTTATAAGTTTCGCAGTATGAGGCTGGATGCTGAATCTATGGGACCTCAGTTATATAAAGGCGGAAGAGATCCCAGGTTAACTAAAGTGGGTAAATTTTTACGCGAACACCATTTGGATGAGTTACCGCAACTTTGGAATGTCTTCTGTGGTGATATGGCTTTTATAGGCCCCCGTCCGGAACGTAAATTTTATATTGACCAAATAATGGAACATGATCCGCGTTACCGCTTTTTATATCAGATTCGTCCCGGGGTAACTTCGTATGCAACGCTTTATAACGGTTATACAGATACGATAGAAAAGATGTTGCGTCGCTTACGTTATGACTTGTTTTATCTGCAACATCGCTCCTGGTGGTTTGATTTAAAAATATTAATAAAGACCTTTATCTGTATTGTTTTCGGTAAGAAGTTCTAATAAATAACAGTAAAAATAAGATGAACAAATTCTTTTTAATTGTATTGCTGGCTTTTGCTATGGCCGGTTGTCAGTCTTATAAAAAAGTCCCCTATCTGCAGGATGCAGAGGCCGTATCGCATGGAGTTCAGAACGAACAGCTGTATGATGCGAAGATAATGCCTAAAGACTTGTTGACCATTGTGGTGTCATGTACCAGTCCTGAATTGGCAGCTCCTTTCAATCTGACAGTTGCTACACAGGGTAATGTTGCTTCAAACTATACAACCGCTCAGCCGGTTCTGCAGCAATATCTGGTGGATAATGAAGGAAAGATAAACTTCCCGGTATTGGGTGAACTCCATGTGGGAGGGTTGACAAAGAAGGCAACGGAACAAATGATTGTAGAAAAGTTGAAGCCTTATATAAAGGAAATTCCTATTGTGACTGTCCGCATGGTGAATTATAAGATTTCAGTGATCGGCGAAGTTGCCCGTCCCGGCACTTTTACTATCTCGAATGAGAAAGTAAACTTATTGGAAGCATTGGCCATGGCAGGAGATATGACCGTATATGGACTGCGTGATGACATTAAATTAATAAGGGAGGACGCTAACGGCAGACAGGAGATTGTAACCTTGGATTTGAACAAGGCAGAGACGATTCTTTCACCTTACTACTGGTTACAACAGAATGATATTATTTATGTCACTCCCAACAAGGCCAAGGCCCGTAATTCGGACATCGGAAGCAGTACCAGCCTGTGGTTCTCCGCCACTTCTATCCTGATTTCCATTGCCAGTCTATTGTATAACATTTTAAGATAATACCGGAACAATGAAAGAGGAACTACCAAACGAGAAATTGCGCGAAGCGGATGATATGGAAATAGATATTAAGGAACTGCTTTTCAAATGCCTGATCCACTGGCCTTGGTTCGTAGGAACGGTGGTGGCTTGTTTGATTGCCGCCTATGTTTATTTGTATGTTGCTACTCCTGTATATAACATTTCGGCTACGGTTCTGATAAAGGATGATAAGAAAGGAGGAGCCTCAAATAATGTGGGCGGTTTGGATGAACTGGGCCTTAGCGGATTAATCACTTCTTCGCAAAGTATAGATAACGAAATAGAGGTGCTGCGTTCCAAGACGCTTGTAAAAGAAGTTGTCAATTATCTGAATCTCTATGTGACTTATAAGGATGAAGATCTCATCCCTTCGAAAGAGTTGTACAAGACTTCTCCGGTGCAGGTAAACATGACTCCGCAAGAAGCGGAAAAGCTGAAAAAAGACATTGTTGTTGAAATGGTGGTACAGCCACAGGGCAGTTTGGATGTGAACGTGAAAATGGATGATAGGGAAATTCAGAAACATTTCGAAAAGTTGCCTGCCATTCTTCCTACTGACCGGGGAACGATTTCTTTCTTTCAGGTTACTGATTCTATCCCTGTGGAGGGGGCTTCTTCAGTTCAGGGCGCACGGCATATCACAGCTACCATTAGCTGTCCCATGAATGTGGCAAGAGGATATTGTGGAAATTTAGTTATCGTGCCTACCTCGCAAACGACTTCTGTGGTAACGGTTTCCTTGAAGAATTCCAGCTTGCGTCGCGGACAGGATTTTATCAATCAGTTGCTGGAGATGTATAATCGCAACACGAATAATGACAAGAATGAGATTGCGCAGAAAACGGCGGAGTTTATCGATGAACGCATTGGCATTATCTCAAAGGAACTGGGGAGCACGGAAGCTGACCTGGAAACTTTCAAGCGTGATGCGGGAATAACGGATTTGAGCAGTGACGCGCAAATCGCTTTATCCGGTAATGCCGAATATGAGAAGAAGCAGGTGGAAAACCGGACTCAGATCAGCCTGGTGGAGGATTTGAAGAGGTATTTAAGTCATAGTGAATATGAAGTGTTACCGAGCAATGTCGGCTTGAAGGACGCGGTCCTTGCCACGCAGATCGACCGTTATAATGAGATGCTCATTGAACGTAAGCGTCTGCTCCGCACTTCTACGGAGAGCAATCCGGCTATCGTCAATTTGGATACCAGTATCCGTGCGACGAAGGCGAATGTGCAGGCTACCATTGAAGGCACGCTCCAAGGGCTGTTTATAACCAAAGCTGATCTGGACCGCGAAGCCAAACGCTATATGCGTCGTATCAGTGACGCTCCCGGTCAGGAACGCCGGTATGTGAGTATAGCCCGTCAGCAGGAAATAAAGGCCGGATTGTACTTGATGTTGTTGCAGAAGCGTGAAGAGAATGCCATCATGCTGGCTGCCACTGCCAATAATGCGAAGATAATAGATGAAGCAATCGCTGATGATATTCCGGTATTTCCCAAGCGCGGTATTATTTATTTGGTTGCATTGGTCTTGGGATTTGTGATCCCTGTTGCCGTTATCTTCCTGATTGACCTGACGAAGTTCAGGGTCGAAGGACATGCGGATGTGGAGAAACTGACGAGTGTTCCGATTGTGGGTGATATCCCATTGACTAATAAGAAGAACGCCAAAGACGGTTCTATCGCCGTATTCGAGAACCAGAATAACCTGATGAGCGAAACTTTCCGTAACATCCGGACGAATATCCAGTTTATGCTTCAGAATGACAGGAAAGTAATCCTTGTGACTTCAACGGTCAGCGGTGAAGGTAAATCTTTCACTTCGGCTAATCTGGCTATCAGCCTGTCTCTTTTGGGGAAGAAAGTTGTGATTGTAGGTCTTGATATCCGTAAGCCGGGATTGAACAAGGTTTTTAGTCTTTCGAGCAAGGAGAAAGGTATAACTCAATATCTGTCCAATCCGGAAATGGATCTGATGAGTCTTGTGCAACCGTCCGATGTGAATAAGAACCTGTTTATTCTTCCGGGCGGAACCGTTCCTCCTAATCCGACGGAATTGTTGGCTCGTGATGGCTTGGATAAAGCTATTGATATTCTCAAGAACAATTTTGATTATGTAATTCTGGATACAGCTCCTGTCGGTATGGTTACCGATACTTTATTGATAGGGCGTGTGGCTGATTTGTCGGTATACGTATGTCGTGCCGACTATACTCATAAAGCGGAATATACATTGATCAATGAGTTGTCTCATGAACAGAAGTTGCCTAATCTTTGTACTATTATTAATGGAGTAGACCTGAAGAAAAGAAAATATGGCTATTATTATGGCTATGGTAAGTATAGCAAACATTACGGCTATGGCAAACGGTATGGGTATGGCTATGGTTATGGGCAGGAAAAATAAAGATAAAACAGCTATGGGAGGCAGTGAAGTACTATTTCCCGTAGCTGTTTAGATATTTGAAGCTATGCTGGTTAGGAAACTATATAGTGATATATTTCTTGACCACACCCTCGCATCAGGATAATGACTGATGCAAATTTTCCACTATATCGACTGTCTGTGAAGATCGTTGATATTTTTTATAATTCTGCATATTCTTTTCGACAGTCAAAACAAGGACAGGCTTTATGAATCGAAGCACTAAGTTGATAATGCCCCAGGATTTGTGCTTTCGGATACTGATGCCTGAGTATAGTTAACAGATCGAGTAGTGTAAAACGCTGCGCCTGGGTCCTAGTGTCTGCCGGGTATCCATTTTCATCCAGTCCGCCTTCATAGCAAATGCCTATGCTGTGCCGGTCAAATTATATAGTATAATTTATATATCCTGTT